>Ga0302184_10000010_pt1 | contig 282574 bp, 267 predicted proteins | sample I_Palsa_N3_3_FD_200233 | JGI IMG/M metagenome (GOLD analysis project Ga0302184, IMG submission 200233) | Peat permafrost microbial communities from Stordalen Mire near Abisko, Sweden - I_Palsa_N3_3 | ecosystem: Environmental > Terrestrial > Soil > Palsa > Peat permafrost | place: Sweden...
CGATCTTCCCGCGGGTCGACTCGAAGAAGCGATCGTGCATCCCGCCTCACCCTACCACGGACGTCGCAGATAGTCCAGGCTTTCCTTGACTTTCTCCTCCCGGGCACCTACGATGGCTAGGCATGTCTACCGGGCTGGTGACGCGCGACCTGCGGGTCGCCGTCGAGGGAAAAGAGATCCTCAAGGGGATCGATCTGCGCGTCGAGCGGGGGCGCGTCCACGCGCTGATGGGTCCCAACGGAAGCGGGAAATCGACCCTGGCGTTCACCCTGGCCGGGCACCCCGGCTACGAGGTGCTCGCAGGCTCGGTCACCCTCGACGGTGAGGACTTGCTCGCCCTGCCGCCTGAGAAGCGGGCCCAAGCCGGCCTGTTCCTATCGTTTCAGTATCCGGCCGCGATCCCGGGCGTGACGGTGGCGAACTTCATCCGCACGGCCCGCCAAGCGGTGCGGCCCGGTGACCTCGTCCCGGCGGCGTTTCGCAAGCTCGTCTTCGAGAAGCTCGAGACGCTCGACATGGACCCGGCGTTTTTGGGGCGCTACGTCAACGACGGTTTCTCGGGCGGCGAGAAAAAGCGGCTCGAGATGTTGCAGATGGCGATCATGGGACCGAAGTACGCCATCCTCGACGAGACCGATTCCGGCTTGGACATCGATGCGCTGGAGTCGGTCGGCAAGAGCGTCGCGGCGCTGCGGGCCAGCGACGAAGGCAAGGACACCGGTTTCCTGGTGATCACGCACTACCCGCGGATCCTCCAGCACATCCACGCCGACGTCGTGCACATTTTGATCGACGGACGGATCGTGAAGACGGGCGGCCCCGAGCTGGCCGAGCAGATCGAGCGCGACGGGTACGACGGCGTCCGCGACGAGGTCGCGTCCGCTGGTGTCTAGCGTCACCGAGACGCCGGCCGGCGTCGCGTTCGCGCCGACCGCCGACGGGCTCGAGGCGGCGATCGCGCTGCTGGAGCACGTCGGCGAGCGCGGCGGCGGCATCGTCGGCGCCGACGAACGGCGCGCGGCGTTGGCGCGCTACGCGACGCTGCCCATCCCCGGCGGGCGTCCTTCGCGCGGCTGGCGCCACGACTACGGCGCGCTGCGCTTCGAGGAGCTGCGCTACACCTCCGATCGGCTCGCCGTCCCGGCCAGCACCGACGGACTCGTCCACCGCGGGGCGACCGCGCTGGCCGCACCCGGCAGCGCGGCGAGCGATCCGCGCGTCGTCGTCCTCCCGCTCGTCGACGCCGTCCGCGATGCGCGTTACCGCGCCGCGATCCCGGCGCTCGATGAAGGGATCGTCGAGGACAAATTCGCCGGCCTGGCGACCGCGTTCCAGAACTGCGGCGCGTTCGTGTGGGTCCCGGCCGGGGTCGTGCTCGAGACGCCGATCCAGCTCGTCTTCGCGCAAGCCGAGCCGCATGCCGACGCGGTCTTCCCGCGCATCGTCGTCGTGCTCGGCGACGGCGCCCGCGCGACCGTCCTCGAGCGTCAGCTCGGCGCGGGCCCAGGCCTGGTCTGCGGCGTCGTGACGGCGCAGCTCGGCGCCGAGGCCGCGCTCGACTACGTGGCGATCCAGCAGTCCGGCGAAGAGGCGCGCGTCCTGATGCGCCGCACCGCGCACTGCGCCGCCGATGCGACGATCCGCTGGCATTTGGCCGAGCTCGGCGCGACGCTCGCGCGCTCGGTCCTCGACGCGCACCTCGACGAGAAGGGCGCGAACGCCGAGGTCGACGCGCTCTTCTTCAACACCGGTTTCCAGCACGTCGACCTGACGACGACGACCGACCACGCCGTCGGCAACACCCGCTCCTCGACGGTCGTGCGCACCGCGGCCGCCGACCGTGGCCAGGGACGCTTCTTCGGCAACATCACGATTCGCCCGCACGCCCACGGCAGCGACGCCTCGCTGCGCGACGACGCGCTCTTGCTCTCGCGCCGGGCCCACATCGACTCCGTCCCCGCGCTTGCCATCGCGGCCAACGACGTAAGCGCCTTTCACGGCGCGACGGTCGGCTCGCTCGACCGTGACGCGCTCTTCTACGCGGCCAGCCGCGGGATCGCACGCACCGAGGCCGTGCGGATGGTCGCACTGGCCTTCTTCGAGCCGGCGATCGCGCGCCTCCCCAGCGAGGCGCTGCGCGAGGAGATCCGCTCCGCGCTCGACGACAAGATCGAGGCCGCGACGGAGATCGACGCATGAGCGCAATCGCGACGCGGGAGCGGGCCAAACTGGACCGCATCGTGGCCGACTTTCCGATCCTCGCCAAGCCGACCTCGCGCGGGAAGCGGCTGGTCTATCTCGACTCGGCCGCCAGCTCGCAGAAACCGCGCGCCGTCATCGACGCGCTGGTGCACTACTACGAGAACGACAACGCGAACATCCATCGCGGCGTCTACGAGCTGGCCGCCCGCGCCACCGAAGCCTTCGAGGCCGCCCGGGCCAAGGTCGCGCGCTTCGTCAACGCCGCCGAGAGCGCCGAGATCATCTGGACGCGCAACACGACCGAGTCGATCAACCTGGTCTCGTTCTCGTGGGGGTTGCAGAACCTCGGTCCCGGCGACGCGATCCTGACCACCCAGCTCGAGCACCATTCGAACCTCGTCCCCTGGCAACTGCTGGCGGCCAAGACCGGCGCGCAGCTGCGCTTTATCCCCGCCGACGATACGGGCAACCTGATCCTCGACGGGCTCGATGCGCTGCTCGACGGTGTCAAGCTGGTCGCGCTGACACACATCTCGAACACGCTCGGCTCGATCGCGCCGCTCGAGGCGATCGTCCCGCGCGCGCATGCGGCCGGCGCGCTCGTCCTGCTCGACGCGGCGCAGTCGGTCCCGCACATGCCGGTCGACGTGCAGGCGCTCGACGTCGACTTCCTGGCCGCCAGCGGCCACAAGATGTGTGGCCCGACCGGGGTCGGCTTCCTGTACGGCAAACGCGCGCTGCTCGAGGCGATGCCGCCTTTCCTGACCGGCGGCGACATGATCAAGCGCGTCTCCTACGAGACGACCTCCTTCAACGAGCTGCCCTGGAAGTTCGAGGCCGGCACCTCGAACGTCGCCGACGCGATCGCGCTCGGCACCGCGGTCGACTACCTGACTGAAGTCGGGCTGGACTGGGTCCGCGAGCACGACATCGCGTTGACCGCGTACGCACTCGAACGGCTGCGCACGCTCGAGCCGCGCGGCCTGGCGCTCTACGGACCGCCGCGGGCGCAGGACCGCGGCGGCGTGATCTCGTTCAACTTCGCCGACGTCCACGCCCACGATCTGGCCTCGCTGCTCGACCTGGAAGGCGTCTGCGTGCGCGCCGGCCACCACTGCACGATGCCGCTGATGGACAAGATGGGCTGGCCCGCCACCGCCCGCGCCTCGTTCTACCTCTACAACACCGAGGAAGATATCGACGCCCTGGTCGCCGCGATCGAAAAAGCCGCGACCGTCTTCAAGGTCGCGTAGCAGCATGGACGACTTCTACAAAGAGTATATCCTCGACCATTATCGGAACCCGCGGAACTTTGGGCATCTGGAGCATCCGACCACGAAGGCGGAGGATCTCAATCCGTTGTGCGGTGACACGATCACGATGGAGCTGGCTGTCGACGACGCCGGCAAGGTCAGCGACGTGAAGTTCAGCGGGCGCGGTTGCGCGATCTCGCAGGCCTCGGCCTCGATGCTGACCGAGTCGATCAAAGGGCTGTCGCTCGAGGAGGTCGCCAAACTCTCCCCGGACGCGGTGCTCGAGAAGGTCGGCATCGGGATCAGCCCGACCCGCATGAAGTGCGCGCTGCTCGGCCTCAAAGTCCTCAAGAGCGCCGCGCTGGGCGAGATCGCCTCCTGGCCCGACGAGACTCGCTGACCGCGAAGCCAGCGTCCGCGTCGTTACGGAACGGTGACGATGTAGCCCAGCGGCGGGACGGCGTTCGTCGTGACGCCGACCACGGTGTTCTGGTAGACCGAGTTCGCGCTGTGCAAGCCGAGCAGAACCGGCGTCCCGGCGACCCAGTTGCGGACCGGGAGGAAGAACCCGTACAGCGCCCCGTTCGCCAGGCTGCCGATGTCGCCGGCGAGGTTGTAGTCGCCGGGTCCCCCGGCGCCGGTGACGCCTTCGAAGTGCGTCAGGGACGCGCCGGGATAGTTGTAGGTCAACATCGTCCCACTGGTCAGCCCGCGCACGTAGGCGTGCGTCCCCTGCGCGTCGGTGTAGCCGCCGGCGACGGCGACCTCGCCCGGATCGCTCCAGATGCCGTACGCGGTCGTGCTGATGGCACCGGTCACGTCGATCTTCGAGAACGTCGCGCTAGCGGAGTCGTACAAAAACGCGTGCGCCGTCGCCGGATAGACGTTGAGACCCGGGCCGTTGGCCACCGAGTCGCAATTTCCGACCACCTGAAATGTCGTGCTGCCATAGTTGCTGTGCGCGATCGCCTCGTTGCACAGGCTGGGGACACAGTAGATCGGCGGCGGGTTGATCGTCGCGTACGCGTTCGTCCCCGAGTCGTAGACGAAGGCGTTGTCCGTCGGGACGCCCGGGAGTTTGTAACTGCCGACGACGCGATAGCCGGCCGCGGTGACGGCCGGCCCGTAGGCCGCGGTCGAGGCCGCCGCCGGCACCTGGATCGGGATCCACGCGAACGTGGTCAAGTTGTAGAGTCCGCCGATCGTGCTGCCGCTCGAGGCGGCGATCGTCGTCGTCACCAGGTTGCTGACGATCCCGGTCGGAGCGGTGATCGCCGTGTTGGGGAACTGGCTCGCCGGCGCCGCGATGGTCTGGAACTGGAGCGCCGGCGCAGACGCGGGAGGCGCCGTGGTCGCCCCGCACGCGCTCAGCGCCAGAACGACCACGGCCGTCAGGGCGCGCTGCATTAGTGACTTCCGAGGTAGTCGAGCATCTGCTGCACGTCGCCGCGGTGCGTGCCGCTGGGCGCGAGCTCGAGGTACTTGCGCAACGCCTCGACCGCGCCGGCGGGGGCGTGGAGCTTCCCGTCCGCACCGACCGCTGCGGACGCGACGAGGACCGAGCCCTTGATGAAGTACGCGTCGGCCCGCGTCGGATCGAGTGCGATCTCGCGGTCGCAGGCGCGCAGCGACGGCTCCATCTCGCCGTTGTTGTAATAGACGATGCACATGGTGAGGTAGGCGTCGGCCGACTGGCTCAGCGCCGCCCATCGCTCGCCCGCCGCCTTGGCGTCCGCCGGTCGTTTGAGTTTGAAGTACACGCTCAGCTCGGATCGGTAGATCGTCGCCATCTCGAGGTCGCGTTGCTGCGGATCGAGCGCACCCGGGGCGCTTTGCAGCAGCCCGAGCGCCGCGTCATCGGCCGCCAGCGCGGCGTCGTACTGTCCCAGACGAAGCAGCGCGTCACCGAGGCCTCGCTGGAACCGCCACTGCTTGGGATCGAGCTGCACGAGCTGGCGGTAGAGCGACGCGGCCGTGTCGTATTGCCCGGCCTGCAACGCCTGCTGCGCGCTCTGGCTGAGCGTCGTGGTCGAGGACGTTTGAGCCAGTCCGGCGCCGGCGACGCAGGGGGCGAGCACCGCGAGGGCAAGGAGTCCCGGAACGAGGCGTAGGCGCATGGGTTCTCCTCTCAGGCGAAGGGAGTGCGGACGTGTTCGGGGCGGAAGCCGATGCCGACGACGTAGGCGGGGATGCGGCGAAACCCGGGGATCGCGGTGAGGAGCCGCAGGATCCACGGCGCGCGCGGCAAGTTACTGGTGTCGAGCAGCCGCGTCATGAAACGGTCTTGGACGAACACCTGGATGCGCTGCACCATGCGGGCTGGCCATTCACGGCGGTGCTGCACGCGCTGCAACTGCGCAAGCGTCGGCGCACCGCTGCGCAGCGGCTCGTAGAGGAGGTTCGCCGCCGCGACCGCGTCCTGGATCGCGAGGTTGATGCCGACGCCGAAGATCGGTGACATCGCGTGGGCCGCGTCACCGATGCAGAGCAATCCCGGCAGCGCCCAAGCGCGCAGGTGGTCGACCGTCACCGTCAGGAGCTTGACCTGATCCCAGTCCTGCAGCTCGTCGACCCGATCGGCCAAGAACGGTGCAAGCTTGGCGATCGAGGCACGAAACGCCGGCAAGCCGTTCGCCTTGATCGTGTCGAAGGCGCTCTTGCGGATCACGAACGCACACTGGTAGTAGTCCGAGCGAGGGATCGCGACGAGGATCCCGCCCGGCCCGATGTTGCCGAATTCGGCGCCGGGGTCGTGCTCGCGCCGCGAGAGCCGCAGCCACAGCACGTCGATCGGGACGCCCGTGTCGACGACGACGAGTCCCGCTCGCGCGCGCACCGCCGAGCTGCGGCCGTCGGCGCCGACGACCAAGTCGGCTCGGACGACCCGCTCGCCGTCCTTCGTGCGCACCCGCACGCCGACGACGCGGTCGCCGTCGCGCACGAGGTCGGTCGCCTCGGCTTCCATCGCGAGGTGAAAGGCCGGATACCGGCGTGCGTGCGCGGCGAGGAAGTCCAGGAAGTCCCACTGCGGCATCATCGCGATGAACTTGCACGGCCCGGGGACGTGCCGCAGATCGACCATCTTCAATTTCGTCGTACCGACGCGCCCGCTCAGCTCGGCGATCTCGTCGTGCGGGAGCTGGAGGAACTCGTCGAGCAAGCCCAGCTCGGCCATCACCGTGAGCGTCGACGGGTGGATCGTGTCGCCGCGGAAGTCGCGGAAGAAGTCGGCGTGCTTCTCCAATACCAGCGTCTCGACGCCGGCGCGCGCCAGCAAGAAGCCAAGCATCATCCCGGCCGGACCCCCGCCGGCGATGCAGCACCGCACGTGGTCGGGCAGCTCGGCGCGCTCGCTCATGGTTCGAGTGCTAGTACGGACCGACGCAGCGCACCTGTGCGCCCAACCCAGGAGGATGCGTCCGGGGGGCGGGCGGAGCAAGTCGGGTGTTCCTCGCCCTCTTCGCCCGCTTCGCGCTGGCCATCGTGCTCGACGCGGCGGCCTTCACCGTCTGGGACCTCGGCACGCGCGCGCCGCTCGACCTGATCGCCGACCTGCGCCGCGCGGTCGCGTCGCGCCGCGGCCTGGCCGCCGGGGCGGCGCGATTCGTCGGCGGCGCCGCGCTGCTGCTCCTCGCCGCCTTCGTCGCGGGGCCGGCGCTGCTGAACCGGCGCACCTTCACGGTGCTGGAGACGGCGACGCTGGTCGCCGCGCTGCTGGTCGAGCAGCTGATCGGGCCGGACCTCCGCCGCCGCCGCTAGCGGGCGGCCGTCTCGGACTCGTCCGTGGCCCGAAATGTCCGGTGCTCGTCTCGCGCCGACCTTGCCGCACCGTCGTCGCGCGTCGACAATGGTTGCACACGACGCCGCGCACCAGGAGAACGACCGTTGCCGCACACGCCTCCCCTTCCGATCGACGCCTCCGCCCTGCTGGTCATCGACGTGCAAGACTCGTTCAAGGCCGGCGAACGCTGGGCGCGGCGCAGCAACCTCCATTTCGAAGACAACCTGCAGCGCCTGATCGCAGCCTACCGGGCGGCGCGCTTGCCGGTTATCTTCGTCCTGCACAGCGACGAGGACGAGCACTTCTCCGCCGAGGACCCCTCGTACAAGCTGATGGATTTCCTGACCCCGCGCCCCGGAGAGCCGCTGCTGCACAAGACCACCCGTAACTGCTTCACCAGCACGAACCTGCAGCAGCAGCTGACCGTGCGCGGCGTGCGGCGGCTGATCGTCACCGGCATCCAGACCGAGCAGTGCTGCGAGACGACCGCGCGCCTGGCGGCCGATCTCGGCTATGACGTCGACTTCGTCACTGAGGCGACGCTGACGTTCCCAATCCCGCTCGTGCCCGGTGAGCGGACCGGCGAGTTGGGCGTCGAGGCGATCGTCGAACGCACCGAGTACGCCCTCCGGCGCCGGTTCGCACGGATCGCTACCGTGGATGACATCCTGGCGCAGGTGGCTTAAGATGCACCCATGCCGCGCGTCGTCTTTTTGATCGCCGAGCGCGTCGAGCTCTTCGACTTGGCAGGACCATTGCAGGTCTTCCACGAGGCGAACGCTCTCGGCGCCGACTACCGCACGCTGTTCGCGGCGGCCTCACGCAGTCTCGCCAGCGAGCAAGGCGTGACGCTCGCGAACCTGCGCCGGCTGCCGCGGATCGGCGGCGACGACCTGGTCGTCGTCCCCGGTTCGCGCGCCCTGCGCGAAGACGGCCGCCGCGGTGCGCCGGATCAGTCGGAGCTCGTCGCGTGGATCCGCGAAGCGCACCAGCACGGCGCGACGATCGCCTCGGTCTGCGTCGGTGCGTTCCTGCTGGGCCGCGCGGGGCTGCTCGACGGGCGGCAGTGCACGACTCACTGGAGGCACGTCGACGAGCTGCGGCAACGCTTTCCGCGCGCGCACGTGCTGGCCGACCGGCTGTACGTGCGCGACGGTTCGATCGTGACGAGCGCGGGGATCGCCTCGGGCGTCGACATGGCGCTAGCACTGGTCGAAGCGCACGCGGGCCCGCGCGTCGCCGCCGCCGTCGCGCGCGAGATGGTCGTACACGTGCGGCGTCCGGGTGGCGACGCGCAGCTGAACGCGTTCCTGGGTCAGCGCGACCATCTCGACTCGGCCGTGCACCAGGTCCAGGACTGGATGATCAACCACCCGAGCGAACGGCTCACCCTCGACGAGCTGGCCGGCGTGGCGCAGCTCAGCCGGCGCCATCTCAGCCGCACGTTCCGCGCGGCGACCGGCCTGAGCATCGCCCAGTACCATCTGCGGATCCGGCTCGAGCACGCGCGCACGCTGCTGCCGAACCGCACGCTGACCGTCGAGGCGATCGCGCAGCGCTGCGGGCTGAGCGACGCGCGCCACCTGCGCCGCGCTTGGAAGGCAGCCTTTGGGACGAGTCCCGCCGACGGCCGCGGCGCGCCCTCGCCCTAGCCGAGCGGGCCGGAGGTCTTCTCGAGCAGTGCCCAGGCCTGCTCGCCGAAGCGCCCCTTCCACTTTTGATAGAAGCCCGACCCGGCGAGCTTGGCGCGGAAGCTGCTCGTGTCGGGCCGTTCGATCGTCATCCCCTGGCGCGCAAGCTTGTCGGCCAGCGCCGCGTTCAAGCGCTCCGTGTCGCCGCGCTGCAGCAGCGCGTAGGTGGTCAGGTTGCGCTCGACGACCCGCTGCACGCCGGGCGGCAGTGCCGTCCATGCGTCCTGGTTGCCGAGCAGGTGATAGGCCGACCACATGTGGTTGGTGACGCTCAGGTACTTCTGCACCTCGAACAGCCGCGCGGTCTCGACGATCGCGAACGGGTTCTCCTGGCCGTCGAAGACCTTGGTTTGCAACGCGGTGTAGACCTCGTTGAAGTTGAGCGGCCCGGGCGAGGCGCCCAGCGAGCGGAACAGGTCGACCCACAGCTCGCCCGCCGGCGTGCGAATCTTGAAGCCGGCCAGGTCCGCCGCGCTGCGGATCGGACGCGCCGACGAGGTGATCTGGCGCATCCCGTTCTCCCACATTTTGGGGTGGACGTAGAGCCCCGCCTCACGGATTCGGTCGCGCACGGAGTCGCCCAACGGGCCGTCCATCGCGCGGAACGCTTGGGCCGAGTCGGTGAACGCGAAGCCGATGCCCTGGATCGCCGCGAGCGGGACGACGCCTTGCAGAATCCCGCCGTCGAGGGTGAAGAACTGCACCGCGCCCGCGCGCAGCTGTTGCAACACCGCGGTGTCGCCGCCGAGCTGGTTGTTCGGGAAGAGCTGCACGTCGAGCAGGCCGGCGGTCTGCGCGCGCACCGCATCCCAGCACTGCCGGATCCGCACGTTGAGCGGGTGCTCGATCGGCAGATTGCTGGCGTACTTGTACGTCCACCGCGCCGCGCGCGCCGGCGCATTCACGATCGCGATGGAGGCGAACGCTGCCGCGGTGCCGGCCGCGAAGCGGCCGCGAGAGATGCTCCGTTCGGTCACGTCGATGGGTCCTTTCGCGATCAGTCCAGCATGACACCGCCGTCGACGGTCAGCGTCTCACCGTCGACGAACGAGGCGCGGGACGAGAGCAGCCACACGATCGCCTCGGCGATCTCGTGCGGCTCCGCCGAGCGTTTGAGGAGCGACTGCGCGTCGACCTGCGCGCGGTGGGCCGGATCGGCGAAGGCGTCGTGCAGCATCGGGGTGAGCGTCGCGCCCGGCGCGACGCAATTGACGGCGATCCCCAGCGGGGCGAGCGCGCGGGCCGCGTTGCGCGAGAGCGCCAGGACGGCGCCCTTGCTGGCCGCGTACGCGGCCGTCCCGGTCAGCCCGCCGCCGCGTTTGCCGGCGACGCTGGCCACCGTGCAGATCCGGCCGCCCGGCCGCATCCGCCGCGCGGCCTCCCGCACGCACAGGAACGTCCCGATCACGTTGACGTCGTAGACCCGCCGGAACGTCGCCGCGTCGAGGTCGAGGAACGGCGTCGCGTCGGCGATCCCGGCCGGCGTCGCGAGCGCGTCGAGGCTCCCGCCCAGCGCGGCCAGCGCGTCGTCGAAACAGCGGACCACCGAGTCCTCGTCGGCGACGTCGACCGCGATCGGGTAGCCATTGATCCGGTCCGCCAGCGCGCGCGCCCCGCCCAGGTCCCGGTCGGCGACGGCGACGCGCCAACCGGCTCGGGCCAAGAGCTCGCAGGTCGCCGCGCCGATCCCGCTCGCTCCGCCGGTCACCAGCGCCGTCCCCGGGACCGCCCCGACCCGCTCGATCGCCATCACCGTCCTCGTCCTCGTCCGGCCCAGCCGGCAGCGGGCAACTGCTTCCCGGTCGCGTCCCGGTAAAGACACTTTCCGGAGCCTACGATGCGGGAACGCAGGAAGGTTTCCTCTCCGCAGCCTAAGACGCGCAGCCACTAGCCCTTTTTCGGTCGCCTCCAAGGAGTGCCAGTCCGTGAAGCAGACTCTTTCGCGCGGTCGTTTCGTCGCCGGGACCGCCGGCGCAGCGGCCCTTACTTTCGGCGGCGGACGCTACGTCATCGCCGCGCCGACCACCAGCGTCGTGTTCGGCCTCAACGTCCCGCAGACCGGCCCGTATTCCGACCAGGGCACCGATCAGCTTCGGGCCTACCACCTCGCCATCGAGCAGGTGAACGCCAAGGGCGGGATCCTCGGGATGAAGGTCACCACGACCGAAGGCGACACTCAGTCGAAACCGGCCGTCGCGCGCGACGGCGCGCAGCGGATGATCGAGCGCGACGGCGCGGTCATGATCACCGGCGGCTCCTCGACGGGCGTCGCACTCGCCGTCTCCGCGCTCTGCCAGGAGAAGGGCGTGATCTTCATGGCCACGCTGACGCACGGCGACGAGACGACGAACCAGAACTGCCACAAACACACCTTCCGGCGCTACAACGACGCCTACATGAGCGCGCAGTCGCTGGCGCGCACGCTGGTGACGAAATATGGGACCGGGCGCTGGTTCCACATCACCGCCGACTACGCGTGGGGCCATTCGGTCTACGACAACATCACGGCCGTCGTCGAGCCCAAAGGCGCGAAGACGATCAAGAACGTCCTCACGCCGTTCCCCGGCACGACCGACTTCTCGTCGGCGCTCGCCGAGGCACAGGCCGCCAAGCCCGACGTGCTGGTCATCACCCAGTTCGGCGGCGACATGGTCAAATGCCTCAACCAGGCCGCGCAGTTCGGCCTGACCAAGTCGACCAAGATCCTCGTCCCGCTGGTCGACGAATACATGGCCAAGGGTGCCGGCGAGAACTTCGACGGTGTCGTCTCGACCGCGCCGTTCTACTACAAGTACCACGCGGCCAAGTATCGCGGTGCGAAGGCCTTCGTCGACGCCTTCACGGCGAAGTACGGCTTCCCGCCCTCGAACGGCGCCGAATGCGCCTACGCCGACATCCTCATCTACAAGATGGCGGCCGAGAAGACCGGTTCACTCGACCCCGCCAAGATCATCGGCGTGCTCGAGGGGACGAAGTTCCAGTTCACCAAGGAACAGGAGTGGTACCGCCCGGAGGACCATCAGGGCGTCAATTCGTGCATGGTTGTCGAAGGGCTGCCGCTGGCGGAGCGCACGGAGAACGGCTTCGGCTACGCGCGCGTGCTGGAGGTCCACCCCGGCGAGGACGTCGTGCAGCCGCTGGCCGGGCTCAAGTGCAAGATGGAGACGGCCTAGGCCGGACGGACGGCGAAACACCACGGGTCGGCGCCCCCCTCGGACGCCGGCCCGTTTCCTTATCACCCCATAGGTAGGACGTGGACGCGCTCTTCCAAGCACTGCTCAACGGATTGGTTCGTGGGCTGATCTATGTGGCGATCGCGATCGGCCTGACGATCATTTTCGGAACGTTGCGCCTGGTGAACTTCGCCCACGGCGCGTTCTACGCGATCGGCGCGTACGTCGGCCTCGTCGTCGCCGAGAAGGTGGGGCTGATCCCCGCCTTCCTCGTCGCGCCGGCCGCCGTGGCCGTCTTCGCGATCCTGCTCGACCGCCTCGTCCTGCGCCATTTCTACGGCAAGGAGGCGACGTCGCAGCTGCTGATCACCTTCGGCATCGCGCTGGTCGCCGAGGAGACGCTGCGGCTGATCTTCGGTGGCACGACGCAGCAGTATCCGCTCCCGCCCGGGCTGGCGTCGGCCTCGACGACGATCGGCCCGATCACGTATCCAACGTATCAGCTCCTGTTCGCGCTGGGCGTGATCGTGATGATCGTTGCCGTCTGGCTCTTCCTGCAGCGCACGAACTACGGGCTGATCGTGCGGGCCGGGACCCGCGATCGAATCATGGTCCAATTGCTGGGCGGCAACATCAGCCAGGCCTCGACGGTGGTGTTCGCGCTCGGCGCCGCGCTGGCCGGGCTGGTCGGCGCGGCAACCTCGCCGATCTACGACATCGACCCGCAGACCGGCTTCGACTTCCTGGTCCCCTCGTTCGTCGTCGTCGTCGTGGGCGGGCTGGGCAGCTTCTGGGGCGCGGTGCTCGGAGGGCTGCTCATCGGCGAGCTGCAGGCGATCACGACCCTCATCTACGCACCGGCGGCCGACGTCGTGATCTATATCTGCATGGCGCTGATCCTGCTCTTGCGGCCACAGGGATTGCTCGGCGAGAGCGAGGTCATCCGCCCCGCATGACCTCTTTCTCCACCGAGGGGCCCGGCGCCGACGCGCGCTTCTTGCTGCTCGGCGCCGTGGCGCTGGCAATCTTTCCCTTCGCGCTCCATCTGGTCGGCGGCTACGCCGGGCTGGCGACGCAGATCTTGATCATCAGCGTCGCCGCGATCGGCTTCAACCTGCTGCTCGGCTACGCCGGGATGCTCTCCTACGGTCAGGCGATGTTCTACGGCGGCGGCGGGTACGTCGCGGCGATCCTGCTGATCCGCACTATGCCCAACCATCCGAACCTGTGGCTCGCGGCGCTCGGCGCAACCCTCGTTACGACCCTGCTCGCGCTGGCGATCGGCGCCGTCAGCGTGCGCCTGTACGGGATCTACTTCGCCTTGCTGACGCTGGCGTTCGCCCAGATGATCTTCTTCGTCGTCGAACAGGCCAAGGACTGGACTAACGGCGACGACGGGCTGCAATCTTTCCCGAACGCGCTGCTTCCGCTCGGCCCCTGGAACCTCGACCTGCGCACGCCGCTGCCGGCCCTCCCGCTGGGACCGTTCGGAAACCTGAGCGACCTGCACCTGTGGTACGTCTTCGCCGCCGTCATGCTGCTGGCGGTGTTGTGGTTCGTGCGCACGCTCACGCGCTCGCAGTTCGGTGAAGTCCTCGACGCGATCCGCGAGAACGAGGAGCGCAGCGTCTTCGTCGGCTTCAACGGACCTGCCTATCGGCTGGCGGCGTTCGCGATCTCCGGCGCGCTGACCGGCTTCTCGGGCGCGCTCAAGGCGATGTACGACGGAACGGTCGCGGTCGACTCGCTCGGCATCGAGCGCAGTGGATCGTTCGTGATCTACACGGTCGTCGGTGGCGTGCAGACGCTGCTCGGCCCGGTCGTCGGGACGGCCCTGATCGTCTACCTCGAGAACGTCCTCTCGGGCGTCATCTCGTTCTGGCAACTGATCGAAGGGCTGATCTTCGTGCTGGCGATCGTGTTCCTCCCGAACGGGATCGTGGGCACGATTCTGCGCCGCCGCCACGGTCGCCGGACGCTGGCGCGCTCGGTGAAAGTACGCTGATGGAACCGATCCTGCAGACCACCGGCCTCGGGAAGTCGTTCGGCCGCTTCGCGGCCAACGTCGACATCGACTTCGCCGTCGCGCCGGGCGAATTGCGCGCGGTGATCGGACCCAACGGCGCGGGGAAGACGACCTTCTTCAACCTGATCGCGGGGACGGTCCCGGCGACCACCGGGACGATCCGCTTCAAGGGCCAGAACATCACCCGCACCGCCGGGACGCACCGCGTGCACCTCGGGATCGCGAAGGCCTTCCAGACCGCCAACGTCTACGTCGACCAGAGCGTGCTGCAGAACTGCCGCCTCGCCGCGCTGGCGCACGTCCAAGGCGCGTTCGCGCCGCAGTTCTTCCGCCGCTCGACGCGACTGGGACAGGTCGACGCGCTCGCGTGCGCGGCGCTGGCGCGGCTCGAGCTGGACAACCTCGCCGAGGTGCGCTGCGGCGACCTCTCGCACGGCGACAAGAAGCTGCTCGACATCGCGATCGCGCTGGCGACTGAGCCCGAGATCCTGCTGCTCGACGAGCCGGTCGCCGGGATGTCGCGCGACGAGGCTCGCAAGACCGAGATCCTGGTACGCCGGCTGGCCAGCGAGATGACCGTCCTCATCATCGAACACGACATCGACCTGGTGATGGGGATCTCCGACTCGATCACCGTCCTGCACCAGGGGCGCGTGCTCGCTACCGGGACGCCCACCGCGATTCGCGAGAACCCCGCCGTGCAGGAAGCCTACCTGGGTGGCCACAGCGCCGCGGAGATGCACGCGTGACCGCCGCCGCCGTCGGCACCCGGCTGCGGGTCGAGGAGATCGACACCTACTACGGCGAGAGCCACATCCTGCGCCACGTCTCGCTGCACGTCGGCGCCGGCGAGACCGTCGCGCTGCTCGGCCGCAACGGCGTCGGCAAGACGACCACCCTCAAGTCGATCGTCGGCTGGCTGCGCCCGCGCACCGGTAGCGTCACGCTCGACGGTGAAGAGCTGGTCGGCCGCGACATGATGACGATCGCGCGGCTGGGCGTCTCGCTCGTCCCTGAAGAGCGGCGCATCTTCACCAACCTGACCGTCGCCGAAAACCTGCGGCTGGCGCAGGTCACCGCGCGCAAGCCGGGCTGGACGCTCGACCACGTCTACGAGAAGTTCCCGCGCTTGCGCGAGCGGCTCAGCCACAAGGGCGACGAGATCTCCGGCGGCGAGAAGCAGATGCTGGCGATCGCTCGGGCGCTGGTCCAAGACGTGCGCGTGCTGCTGCTCGACGAACCGACCGAGGGCCTCGCGCCGCTGATCGTGCGCGAGGTCGAGAACGTGATGCGCGAGATCAAGTCGGCTGGGATCACCACCCTGCTGGTCGAGCAGAACCTCTACAGCGCGCTGGCCGTCGCCGACCGCTGCTACGTCATCGACCAGGGCGAGATCAAGTTCGAGGGGACGCCCGACCAGGTCCGCGCCGACGAGGAGATGCGCCGCCGTTACCTGCACCTCTAGTTCAGGAGGAGCCCATGGAAGACGACGACCGCTCACCCGCCGAGCAAATGGTCCACGATCTCGGCCTCGACCCGGCGCTCGACGAGCGGATCGGCGACGACCCGCTGCTGCGCCAAGCCCGGCGCAACGTCGCCGACACCGCGCGTCGCGCACGCGAGCTGCGCGATGTGCCCGACGACGACACCGACCGGCCGAAGTAGACTACTGGTCGGGTTACCCGATCGTCGTGACGGGTGGGGTTCCGACATCGGGAACGTCGACGAGCTCGGGGAACATCGCGAGGCGGCTGCGCAGGTGGGTTACCGTCGCGTCAGCGAGGGCAAAGCGGTCGACCGGAGCGAGATCGCGCGTGGTCGCAATCCAGACGAAAACCGTGATGAGGTCCGCTTCCTCTTCGCTCCGGCGAGCACTCGGAGACCGTACGATCACGCCGTCGATCACCGGATCGATTTCGCGGCGATCCTCATCGAGGAGCGCCAAGATCCCTCGCGCGGTGATCTCTGCCGTGTCGTCGTCGGGGACATTGGCGAACCTGACGCGAACCGCCGTCGCGAAGCCGATTCTCGAAACTTCTCGAGTGCCGGCGCCGAGACGGCGCACGAGGCGGGCGAGCCCTGCCTGGAAGCCCTGGGCGAAGACACCTACACTTTGACGCTCGATAAACGCACCTACACGCTGCATGTCGACGGCCTTGAGGCGAGCCACGGCAACTGCGACCTCGAACGCGTCCGGGTCTTCATACGCGACGTACTTGTTGAGTCGATCGCAGACCACGTCGGTCGGGTCCAGCACACGGAGGCAGCCGTACGCGGTCTGAACGCGAGCAAAGTTCGAGATGACGTCGCCTCGAATCGCGACCGGCGAGGGGACGAAGTCGATGGTATACGGGCTTCGCTCGTGAATGAACATTCCAGATCGCAGGACGTAGCCGATCGATGCCATTCTTTCGATCACGGCGGCGTCGTCGTCGATTCCGCCGATGACGACTACATCGATATCGCGAGAGCGATAGGCCTCCGGCGCATGGATTGTAGCAGCGCTACCACCGACTACCACTGGGTCATGATCGATTCCGCGCAGCGTGGCCGCGACCGCACCAGCAACGTCTCGCAGGGACGTCGCCTCGTCGATCGTCACCTCAGACCGCTTTACCCGGGCGGCGCGGACGACGACGCGATGCATTCGAGATCATCGTACTGAAGCGCGGTTCGCGTTCGATCAAGGCTTCGAGGAGTGCCTTGAGCTCGCGAGCCGCTACGTAGTCTGGATTGAGGCGGACCTCCCGAGCGCCCCCAAGGCGGGTGCTGACGAGGAGGCCGGACCGTTCAAAATCCTGGAGAGCACGACCGACGGTTGTCATTGGAAGGCCGGTCAAGCGCGCGATCTCCCGAGGATACGAACGCCCAAGCCCCGCAACCAGGACGAGAACCTCCGTACGGCCGGGATTCCCGAACAGAGCCTGGCGGCTCGAAAGACGGGATTCGCTACCACTTGAACCGTTTTCGCTATCAACTGATAGCGGTTTAGCTACCATACTCCAATTCTACTCGCGCGTGAGCCTTGAGGCAAGCTCTCGCCGAGCAAAAGCGGTCGCTTTGCATAGCATGGGAACCATTTCATGAATCGCCGCGCGTGGATGGCTGGAACCGCCGCGGCGTCGCTCGCCCCGTCGGTGGCGGGCGTCCCAGCCGGGGCGCTCGCCGCTGAGCGCGCCGAACGACGTCTGGCGACGATCGAGCGACGCATCGGCGGCCGGTTGGGCGTCGCGGTCGTCGACACGGGGACGGGCCGGGTGCTGGCTTACCGCGCCCACGAGCGCTTCCCGATGTGCAGCACCTTCAAGACGCTCGCCGTCGCCGCGGTGCTGCGCCGGGTCGAGTTGAGCCAGGAGCAGCTCGAGCACCGAATCGCGTACAGCGAGGCCGACCTCCTCGCGTACGCACCCATCACCCGCGAACACGTCGACGACGGCGCGATGACCGTCGCGCAGCTCTGCGCGGCTGCGATCGAATGGAGCGACAACACCGCCGCGAATCTGCTCCTGGCGAGCCTAGGCGGACCGGCCACCGTGACACGGTACGCGCGCACGCTCGGTGACTTCACCACGCGCCTGGACCGCACCGAGCCGACGCTCAACACCGCGATACCCGGCGACCCGCGCGATACGACGACGCCCGACGCGATGCTCGCCGACCTGCACGCCGTCATCGTGGGCTCGAAGCTCCTGACGCCCTCGCGCCTACGCCTCGAAGGCTGGATGATCGCCTGCAAGACGGGCGCCACGCGGCTGCGCTCCGGGCTGCCACGCGGGTGGACCGTCGGCGACAAAACAGGCACCGGGGAGAACGGGACCGCCAACGACATCGCATTCATCCGCCGGCCGGCCCGCGCGCCGCTGCTCGTCGCCGCCTACCTCACCGGCGCGGCGGCGGCGTCCGGCGCCGCGCGCGACGCGGCGCTCGCCGAGGTCGGCAAGGTCGTCGGCGAGGCATTCAGCTGAGCCTCACTCCTCGAGCGTCGTCACGTCGCCGAGATCTTGGCCCGTCTCCTGGGCCTTCAACAAACGGCGCATGATCTTGCCGCTGCGCGTCTTGGGAAGTTTGGCGGCGAAGCGGATCGCGCTGGGCGTCGCGATCGGGCCCAGCTCGGTGCGCACGTGGGCGACCAGCTCGGCGGCGAGCGCCTCGGACTCGACGTAACCGCCGCGCAGCACGACGTAGGCGACGATCGCCTCGCCCTTGAGGTCGTCGGGAACGCCGCAGACACCGGCCTCGCCGCAGGCCGGGTGCGAGACCAGCGCGCTCTCGACGTCGGCGGTCGCGATGCGGTGCGCCGCGACGTTGAGGACGTCGTCGGCGCGGCCCAGGATCGCCAGGAACCCGTCGCGGTCGCACGTCGCGACGTCGCCCGCGACGTACGTCCCCCAGCGGAAGTATTGCGCGTGCCGCTCGCGGTCGCCCCAGACCGTCGCGAACATGTGCGGGAGCGGGTTCTCGATCACCAACAGCCCGCCGCCGCCGCCCGGCGGAATCGGCGTGCCGGTCCCCTCGCGGATGCCGAACGCGATCGGCCCGAGCGCCTTCCCGCTGCGATCGGGACGCACCGGCGTCGTCGGGAAGAACCCGCAGGCCGGCCCGGCGACCTCGGTCTGCCACCACTGGTTGAGGACCGCCACGCGCCGCCGGCCGACGACCTCGTAGAGAAACCGCCAGGCCTCCGGATTGAGCGGTTCACCGGCGCACCAGATCCCCTCCAGCTTGGCCAGGTCGTGGCGCTCGGCCGCCGCGGGGCCCAACCGGAGCAGCATCCGCGCCAGCGTCGGCGCGGTGTAGAACTTCGTCACGCCCAGGTGCGCGAGGGTCGCGTACACCGCATCGGTCGACGGAAAGTCCGGCGCACCCTCGCGCAGCACGCAGCGGTAGCGGTTGGTGAGCGCGCCGTAGACCATCATCGTGTGGCCGACGATCCAGCCGATGTCGCTGGTGCACCAGTAGACGTCGTCGGGCGTGATCCCGGTCGTCTCGGCGAGCGTCGTCGCGGCGCCGACGAGATACCCGCCGTGGTTCATGACGACGCCTTTGGGCTTGCCGGTCGTCCCACTGGTGTAGAGGATGAACAGCGGGTGCTCGGCGCTGACGATCTCGGCCGGCGCGTGCTCGGCGTGCCCCTCGACGTAGTCCGACCAGTCCACCTCGCGCGGATCGCGCGTCCCGGCGCTCGGTTCGCGGCGGTGGACGACGATCCGCTCGACCAGCTCGAGGCCGGCGACCGCGGCATCGGCGATGTGCTTGAGGTCGAACGGCTTGCCGCGCCGGTAGGTGACGTCGCCGACGAACAGCACGCGCGCGCCGGCGTCGACGATGCGATCGCGCAGCGCGGTCTGCCCCAAGCCCGCGTAGATCACCGAGTGGATCGCGCCGATCCGCGCGCAGGCCAACATCGCGACGATCCCCTCGATCGTCAGCGGCATGTAGATGCAGACGCGGTCGCCGGACCGCACGCCGTCGGCGCGCAGGGCGTTGGCGAGCCGACTGACCTGCGCGAGCAACGCGGCGTAGGTCACCCGGCGCTCTTCACCGTTCTCGCAGAGGTACTCGTAGGCTAACGCGTCGGGATGGCTGCGCGCGTGCCGGTCCAAGCACGAGACGGTCGCGTTCAGCCGGCCGTCGGGGAACCAGTGCTGGTCCTCGATGCTGCCGCGGAAGACCGTCGCCGGTTCGACCGCCCAGGCGACGCGCTGTGCGGCCGCGCGCCAGTAGGCGTCGCGCTCGCGCAGCGCGGCGGCGACGAACGCGTCCTGATCGGGGATCGGGAACCAGCGCGCGACGCCCGGCGGCGGCGGCACGACCTCGCCGGTCGAGAGCAGGCCTTCGATGGTCGACGGCGTGGACACGGCGGCTCCTCCGATCAGACCTTGATGTAGTCGTGCTGGTCGATGATCGGGCCGTTCGGCCCGCGGGTCACGTGATACGTCGCTTCGTACGGACCGCGCGCGGTGCTCAACTCGACCTCGACGGTCGCGCCGCTCGGATCGGTGCGGGTGACGCGCAGCGAGCTGATGTGGGCGCCGGAATCGAGAAACGCCTGTTCGGTGAGCTGGACGTTCGGATCGCCCGGCGTCGCGCCGAAGGCGGCGTACGCGCTCCCCTCGTCGCCGGCGATCAGCGCGTTGAGATAACGCCGCACCGTCGCCTGCGCCAGCCCGGCGAATCCCTCGGCCGGATGTTCGCTGGCCGAACGTTCGCCGGCCGCGTGCGCGTAGGGCGGCAACGTCGGCGCGGTGCGCACCGGCGCCGGCGTGATCACGACCGGCACCGGCACGGCGGCGACGTGGCGCGGCGCTACGGTTGCGGGCGCGGCGGTCGCGGCGGCCGGCGCGGTGGTCGCGGCGGCTGTTGGGCGCGTCGTCGCGCGGGGTGCCGCGGTCGGCGCCGGCGTGGCGGTCGGTTCGGGGGTCGGACTCGGCGTCGCGCGCGCGACGATCGTGGCGATTGCGACCGGTCCGCGCGTCGGCTGCGCGACCGGCGTCACAAGCGGAAACGCGTTGCTCGCGAGCGGTGCGGGCGTCGCTGCGTTCTTGTTCTGCAGCGCCGAGAGGAATGCGCCGATCCCCAGGCCGGCGACGACGACACCGATGCCCAACGCGATGGTCGGCAGGATTCCCGCGCCCGCTCGCGACGCACGACCCCGCGGCGGCGACGGCGGAATGCGACGGCGACGAGGCGGCTCGGACATCGTCGGCGAGGTTCCTCGAAAACGACCGGGAGGCCCCCTCCCCTTGCGGGAATGACCGTCGTCGGTATGCTTCGGGTCACCGTCCCGATCGACGTCTCCATGGTCGTGTGCACCGGCTCGACCGTGTTCGCACGCGCGACGCCGTTGCGCGTCGCCGACCTGCTCGCCGCGGCCGTCGTCGAAGCGCTCGGCCCGCGCGCTCCGGAAGACAAGCGCGAGCGGGTGATCCGCTCGACGCTCGCCGGCCTGCAGGACGGGAACTTCGTGGTCGAGATCGACGGCCGCACGTACGCGGACCCGGATGACGTCGCCGTCTGCGCGGGGATGGCGACGCTGCGCTTCTTCTTACGGCGCGCTCTGGCCGCGTGAACGCCGCCGGCGACGGCGAACGGCTCCCGACGTCGATCGGCGGGGTGGTCGACCTCGCGCTCGAGGCGTATCTCGAGCGCGCGCCGCTCTTTGCGCTGCTGGCAGGCGGGTTGTTCGCGGTGTGCGCGGCTGTCGAGCTTCCGTGGTCGGCCCCCAACGAAAACGCGCTGGCGATTCGCCTCTGGGTCGTCGAGCTGGTCGAGGTCGTCCTGATCGCGTTCGTCGTCGCGGCAGTCGCGCAGAGCATCGCCGGCCGGCTCGCCGGTGACCGCCCTACCGCCGGTGCGCTGCTGCGCGGCGCGCTGGTGCGTTGGCCGAACGTCGCGTTCGCGCTGGTGCTGGTACAGTGCGTGCTCGTCATCACCGGTCCGTCCGGCGGACTCGAGGGTACGCTCGACGATCCGGTGACGCTCCTGTTGGCGCCGGTCGTGTGGCTGTTCTGGGGCGCCTTGTCCCTGGCGGGTCCGCTGACCGCGCTGGGCGCCGACCGCGGGCTGCTCGGCGCGTTGACCGCGATCGTACGCGGCCTCGTCTTCGGCTTTCGTGCGGTGAACCTGCCGCGCATGGCGCTGGTCGCGCTGGCGACCGTCGCGCCGACGCTGCTCGAGGAGGTGCTCTACGACGCGGCCTCACATCACGGGCTCGCGCACGCCGCCTTCTGGAGCGCGGTCCCACTCGACGCGCTCACCGTCGGCCCGCTGGCCGCGCTGCAAACGGCCTTCGCGCTCGACTTCGCCCGCCGCGCGACCCGCCCGAACCGCCCCCGCTAAGGGTTCGCTGCCGCCGGACCCACCAACGGGGTTTGAGCGTAGAGCAAGCCGCGCCGGCTGAGAACCAGTTCGGCGTAGAGCGCGTTCGGCCAGGCAAAATCGGCGCGGGTGAATTTCTCGGGCCAGTTCGCGTTGAACGATTCGTGCAAGCGGTCGTCACCGACGTCGGAGGCGGCGATGTAGCCGAACACGCGGGCGACCTCGGCCTCGTCGGTCGCGGTCAGTGCCTGCACGCACAGCGCCAGCGGCCAGACGTAGCCGTGCGGCGTGTGGGGGCTGCCGATGCCCTGCGCGTACGTCCCGCTGAAGAAGTACGGGTTGCGCTCGGAGAGCGCGAACTGGCGCGTCGCGAGATAGAGCGAGTTCGTTTTGGGCAGGTAGCCGAAGTACGGAATCGAGAGCAGCGAGGGGACGTTCGCGTCATCCATCACGCTGGCGTGACCGCGCCCATCGACCTCGTAGGCGTAGATGCGGCCGAAGGGCTTGAGGTCGAGCGTGCCCCACTGCTCGATTCCGCGCTGGATCTCGACCGAGATCCCCCAGGCGTTCTCCGCCAGGCGGTCGTCGTGCCAAACCTCGCGCGCGAGCGAGCTCAGATCGCGCATGACGACCACGGCGAACATGTTGACCGGGATGTTGAAGTGGTAGCGCACCGGATCGTCGGAGGGCCGAAACGCGGTCCAGACCATCCCGGTGTAGCGGACCGGGCTCCCGTGGCCGCCGTTAGCCAGCTGGGGGTCGGTATAGCGCGAGCGCTGGGGGTGGTGCTGCTCGGTCCGCAGCGTCTCGAGCACCTTGACGAACGCTGCCCGCACGGTTGGGGTGAAGATGCTGCGGTCGCCGGTCTGGTGGTAGTAGTCCGAGGCGAACCAAATCGGGTAGAGCAGCGAGTCGACCTCGAACTTCCGCTCGGTGACCTTATAGTCGCGCGAGAAGGCGTTGGCGTAGGGGTCGATCAGGATATACCGGGCCTGGCGAGCGACGACGCCCCGCAGCGTCTGCTGGACGTCGCGGTCGTGCTCGGACAGCCCTATGTACGGTCGGACGATGGCGCTGGCGTCGCGCAGCCACTCCGAGTCGATGTCCCCGGTCGAGACGTAGGTCGTCCCGTCCCGCTGCAGCGCCGCGTGGCGCTGGATCGTCTCGTCGTAGGCCGTCAGGTACAGCCGGTCCAGCTTGGCGTTGAGGCTCGGACTGAGCGTGAGGCCCCCGCCCGCGCGCGCCGGAAGCGCTACGGTGAGGACGGACGCGGCGGTTGCGATCGCGATCGATCGACTTAGTAAGCGTCTGAGCAACTCACCGTACATATCGGCACGTTTCCGTAGTACCATGATACGGGAACGTACACACCTCCCGTATCCACCCGAGGCTCCGCATGATTTTCCGCCGCCGCGCCATCTGCGCCGCCGGCTCGTTCGCACTCCTCGTCGCCGTCGCAGCGACCGGCGCGGCAGCTCGCGCGGACCAAACCTATGCGGTGAGCGGCCAGGACGTGGTGAACCTCGGTGGGGGCGAGACGCGCAGCAAAACGCTCTACCGCGGGGTGCAGCGGTTGTCGATTTTGCGGGCGGGCAACGGAATTTCGTACCTAGCGCACGTCGACTACGATAAGCTCGTCAGCGGCGGCGCCGAGCACGCGAGCGCTTCGTCCACCTCGACGCTGCTTCCGACGGGCGAGATGCAGGACGGTCCGGCGCACGATCCGGACTATCTGACGATCCTTGATCAACCCTTTGCAGTTCAGCTGGACCTACCCACAATGCGTGATCTGCGTCACGTCAAAGGACCGGTTCCGTTCGATTTCCCGTCGCCGATCACCGGCGCGCCTCTGCGCGGTACGCTGCGGCGTCTCCCCGACGCGCTGGTCGCCGGGACGCGCGCGCTCGGGATCGCTTTCGAAGCGACCGGACCGCTGCACGGGGCGTTACCCGATCACCCCGCCCTGCTGCTGGCCGGCCGGATCCATATGCGGGGGACCGCTTACTATGCGTACGACACCGCCCTGCTGATCGCGCTCGACGCGACGCTCGAAATCGCGGGCAACCTCGACACCGACGCCCGGCGCTCGCCGGTCTCGATCCTCTACCAGCGCTCGCTACGCCGGCTCGAGCAGCAGTCGGCCCGCGCCGTCCCCACCCCGCACGCTAGCTAGAGGGTTCGGCGCTCTGGACGAGCGCCGAACCCATCGCGGTCCTCGCTTCGCTGCGGTCCGCCGGCCTTACGGCCGGGCCGAGGGCGTTCCGGCGCGGGTACGGAACAGCCGCAACCGGCGCTCTATGGGGTCCGGTCATGGACCCTGATGAGCGCGCTTGCAGCACCGATCTTCGGAGACCGCTACCGCGTGACCGCACCGGCGACCGTGAACCACCCGGTTCCCGGCCCCGAAACCTTCGAATCGATCGTCGACGACTACCAGCGTCGACTCTATGGTTTTGCCCTCCGCATGACCGGCAACCGCGAGGACGCCGAGGAGATCGTCCAGGACGCCTTCGTGCGCGCCTATCGGGCGCTGGCGAAGATGGACCCGCAGCAACGGGCCGAGCTGCGCCTGCAGCCCTGGCTGTATACGATCACCCTCAACGTCACCCGGAACCGCCTGCGCTCGAAGCGGCCGACCAACGTGGCGCTCGACGCACTGGCTGACCCCGACGCGCTGCTCAACGAGACGCAAGACGGCCCCGACCAGCCCGAGCAGATCGTGGATCGTGCCGCCGACATGATTTTGGTCGAGCAGGCACTGCTGCAGCTCCCGATGCATCTGCGCGCCGCGGCGACGCTGCGCTTCATCGAGGGCCGCAGTCACCCCGAGATCGCCGAGATCCTCAACCAGCCGATCGGTACGGTGAAATCACACGTTCACCGCGCCGTGCGCATCCTTCGCCGGATCCTCGGACCCCAAGTCGGGCGCATCGTGCAGAACGATCGACCCATTACCGAGGAAGAGGAGTAGCTCTATGCGCTGCTACGATGTCGAACGACTGTGGGACGAGATGCGCGACGGCGTGGAGCCGCGCAGCGAGCACGTCTTGGCCCACTTGCGCGGATGCGTGGAGTGCCAGGAGATCTACCGCGAGAATGCCGGCATCGCGTATTGCCTGACCTGTCTGCCGCCGGTCGAGCCGCCCGGGCGGCTGGTGCCGAAGATCCTCGAGCACATCAAAGCGACGGTGAAGATCGTCGCGCCCGACTCCGTCGCGACGGTCGAGTCGCCGATCGGGAAACTGTTCGTGGGCTTCCGCCATACCGGGATCACCGCGATCGCGCTCGACCGCGGTGAGGGCGAGGAATCGGTGCTGGCGCGCTTGCAGCGGCGCCTCGGCCGCGGACTGATCCCTTCGCAAGCTCCGCAGTGGGTGCGCGACACCGTCGAGGCGTTCTTCCGGACGCACCGCCCGGATCTCGAGCGGGTCGACATCAGCGAGCTGACGCCGTTCGAGCAGTCCGCGCTGCGGGCGGCGGCGACGATCCCGCCCGGCGAGGTGCGTTCCTATGGCTGGGTGGCCGAGGCGATCGGCCAGCCGACCGCGGCCCGTGCCGTCGGCCGTGCGATGGCGCGCAACCCGGTCCCGCTGCTCTACCCTTGCCACCGTGTCGTCGACGCGACCGGCGCGCTGCACCAGTACGCCTACGGCGTCGAGCTCAAGGCCCGTATCTTGGCGCTGGAAGGGTATCACCCCGTCCGCCGCTGAAGGACGGCGCATACGACGTCCGCGGCCCCTTCAGATCAGAGACGAGCGAAGGATAACAGGCGGACAAGAGGAGGTGGTCATCGTTACCAGTGACAGTCCCAACCAACCGTCCACGATGATCGGAGGTCCGGCGAGCTAGCCGGCCGAGATACCGAAGAAAACCCTTGTCCGCCGCCCGTAATCGGGCGGCTTTTTTTCGGCCCGAGGAGGGAGCGACCGAGCGCCGCAGGTGCCACGCCTTCGCCGAAGAAAAGCCGCGGTTCGTGTCCCGGGACGTGCTTCTGACCGCTTTTGAACCGTTCGGCCCTCACACGGTCAACCCGAGCGAGCTTCTGGCGCGCGGTCTCGACGGTCGCCTCGTCGCGGGGCGTACCGTACAGACCCGCATCTTCCCGGTCGAAACCCGGTCGCTGCTCGACCGCCTCCAGGTCGCGCTGACCGAGACGCAGCCGGCGTTCGTGGTGTGCTGCGGCTACGCGCCGGGCCGAGCGGGGATCGCGCTCGAGCGCGCCGCGCTCAACGTGCTCGACTTCGAGGCTCCCGACGCGGTCGGGACGATGCGCAAGAACGATCCAATCGCACGCGGCGGGCCGGATGCACGTCTTTCGACCTTGCCGCTGACCGAGATTCTGGCCGCGTGGCACGCCGTCGGCGTCCCCGGGTACGTCTCGAACAGTGCCGGCACGTTTCTCTGCAATCAACTGCTGTATGAGACGCTCGCGCTGACCACCAACGCCTCGCCACCGGTTCCCGTCGGGTTCGTCCACCTGCCGTCGTTGCCGGCGCAGGCGATCGATCTGGGCGCCGAGCGCACGCCGTCGATGACACTCGACCTGATGCGCAAGGGGATCGAGACGCTGATCGAAGCCGTCATCCTCTGGCTCGACGCCAAGCCGGCGGAGCCGGCCAAGCGCCCCGGCGACAAAATGTGGATCCCCCGCGGAATCCGAGAAGTTGAACGGTAACGTCGAGCGCGACCCGCGCCTGCTCGCGATCCCGGATACACACGGTCACTGCAAGGGGGAGCACAAGCCGTACGCCGAGGAGCGACCGCTCCCGCTGACCGCTCGGATGCTCTTTTTGTGGTTCTATCACGCGTGCCGGCGTGGGCACCCGCGCTTCTTGATGGTCGCGGACCACATGAACTATCTGACCTTCGAAGATCCCGCTGCGGTCAATCTCGTTCGCCGCGCGCTCAAGCTGGCGCAGGCCGGCGACCTCTATGGCGCCGCCGAGACGGCGGGCGTCGAGGTCGGCCACGCCGCGGTGGTCAGCGAAGGGCTGCGGCGCGGGATGCGTTTCTCGATCGGCGCCGAGGTCGACAACGACCCACGCTCGCGCCCCGACGCGCAGAACATCGTCGACGCGATGCGCCCCGACGCGATGATCCGCTCGGTCCACTTCCTGCCGATCACGCACCCCGTGCACGGCGAGAACTGGAGCTGGCCGTTCGACAACCCGGAGTTCAAGGATCTGTTCGAGGTCGTCGGCACCGAGCGCACCTGGGAGATCTACGTGTCGATGCTGGTCGACGCGATCGAGCGGCTCCCCGGCCACATCGTCGGCCATTTCTACGTCCCGACCGTGTTCGGGAACTGGCCGGACGACCAGCGCCTGCAGGGCTACGAGGACCGCATGCTGGCCGCCGCTGGCGAACGCGGGATGGCCGTCGAGTTCAACACGCGCTTTCTCTACCGAGATCATCCCGAGGAAGAGAAGCAGCACTACCTCAACGTCAACGCGCGCCTGCTGCGCAAGGCCAAGGAACGCGGGGTGGGGATCGCGATCGGTTCCGACGCCCACTCGCCGCGCGACCAAGGCGGGGCGTTCGACATCGTGCTGCAAGTCCTCGACGACCTCGAGATCAACGAGATCGTCTTCCCGCTGGCCGGCGTCCTGCGGCGCGTTGCGCTGCGCGTCGTTCGCGAGCCGGAGCCCGAGCCCGTCGTCGTGACCGTGGTCGAGGTGGAGCCGGCTCCGCCGGCCCCGGAGCCCGCCCCGGCGAAACCGCCCCGCGCCGCGCCGGCCAAGCGGCCGAAGCCGGCGCCGAGCCCGGCGACCGCCGAGGCCGCCAAGCCGTCCGCCCCGGCCCCGGCCCCGGCCGCCGCCGCGCCGCCCGTTCCCGCGCCGGCGGCGCCGCCGCGCCCGAAGCCCGCGCCGGCACCGCCCAAGCCCACGCCGGTTGCCGCCAAGGCCGCGCCGCCGAAGGCGGCTGCGGTCAAGCCGGCCGGGCCGAAAGCCGCTGCCGCCGCGAAGCCGGCGCCCAAAGCCGCGCCGAAGCCGGCCAAGCCCGCGAAGGCCGCCAAGCCGGCGGCGAAAGCGCCGCCCAAGCGCGCCGCCGCCAAGCCCAAGGCCAAGCCGGCCGCGAAGCCGGCACGCGGGAAGCCGGCCGGCAAGGTAGCCGCGAAGCGCCCCGCGGCCAAGCCCGCCGCCAAGCGGTCGGCCGCGAAGCCCGCGGCAAAGCGGTCGCCGGCCAAACCGGCGGCACGCCCGGCGCCCAAGCGCAGCGCCCCCAAGAAGCAGGCCACCAAGAAGTCGGCGCCCGCGCGTGGCGTGACCGCCCGCAAGGGCGCAGCCGCGAAGAAGACGACGGGCAAGAAGACGGCGCCGAAGCGCCGCTAGGAGGGATCGGCTTGCGAAGACTGCTGCTCGGCGCGCTCGCATGCGCGCTGGCTTTGGGTGCCTGCACCAAGGTCGGCGATCAAACCGCCGCCGGCACGGTCGCGCCGAACGAGGGGACGATCCCGGGCGAGCTGCGCATCGCGGTGCAACGCGAGCCGAACAGCCTCAACCCGATCCTCGCCGCCTTCACCATCGAAGGGTTCGTCAACCGGCTAAGCTTCGACAACCTGCTCTCCATCGCGGCCGACGGGCGCACGATCGTCCCAGAACTGGCGACCGACGTCCCGACCACGCGCAACGGTGGGATCAGCCGCGACGGCCTGACGATCACCTATCATCTGCGCCACGGCGTGCGCTGGCAAGACGGCGTTCCGTTCACCAGCAAGGACGTCAAGTTCTCCTGGCAAGCGATGGTCAATCCGAACAACAACGTCAACACGACGGTCGGCTATTCCGACGTGAAATCGGTCGACACGCCGAGCGACGACACGGTCGTCTTTCACCTCAAAGAGAAGTTTGCACCGTTCGTCAACACGATCTTCGCCGAGAGCGACAACCCGATCTGTATCGTCCCCGAACACCTGCTGGGCAAGTTCCACGACCTCAACCGCGTCCCGTTCAACGAAGAGCCGGTCGGCACGGGCCCCTTCAAAGTCGCGCGCTGGGTGCGCGGCGACCACATCGAGCTGGTCGCGAATCCCGACTACTGGCGCGGTGTACCCAAGCTCAAGAGCATCGTCGTGCGGATGATCCCCGACGAGAATACGGAGATCAACGCGCTCCGCTCGCACGACGTCGACTTCATGTTCGAACCCTCGCCGAATCTCTACTTGACACTCAAGACGATCCCGGGCATCGAGATCGTCCTCGACCGCAGCCCGGACGCGCTGTGGATGCTGATGAACACGACCCGGCCGCCGCTGGACGACGTCCGGGTCCGGCGCGCGCTGGCCTACGCCGTCGACAAGCAGGCCCTGGTCGACAAGTTCACCGGCGGGTCGGCGAAGATCGCCTGGTCCGACCAGCCGTCGTACTCCTGGGCCTACGACCCACACGTGACGACCTATCCGCACGACGTCGCCCAGGCTCGCCGGCTGCTGGCGCAGGTTGGTTGGATCGCCGGTTCTGACGGGATGCTGCGCAAGGGCGGCCGGCCGCTCGAGCTGCAGATCTCCTACAACAGCGAGAACGCGACGCGGCGCCTCGCGGCGGTCGAGATCCAGGCCAATCTCAAGGACGCCGGGATCGCGGCGCAGGTCAAGAGTTATCCCGGTAACCTCTACTTCGCGACGTTCGGCCAGGGCGGAATCATGAGTACCGCCAAATACGACTTGGCCGTCTCCGGCTGGGTCGCCGGCATCGACCCGGACGACCACTCGCTCTACGAGTGCGACCAGATCCCGCCGGTCGGCACGAACTACACCCATTATTGCTCCAAGGCGATGGATGCCGACCAGCGCGCAGCGCTCGCCTCGTACGACGAGGGACCGCGCAAGGCGGCATACGCCCGGATCCAGGAGCTGATCGCCCGCGACCAGCCCACCGACTACCTGTGGTTCGCCGTCTTCCCCCAAGCCATCAATCCCGCGTTCAAAGGCTTCGCGCCCAACCCCATCAACGAATCCTGGAACGCCTGGCAATGGGAGATCTAGCCGAGTCGGGCCCAACGAAGGAAGCCGTATGTTCGACGAGCCGCTGAGCCCGATCGCCCGCATCCCGGAGCTTCGCTGGCTCAAGAACATGATCGTCGAGCGCGCGCTGACGCGTGGCGACTATCTCATGGCCGGCGGTGCGCGCAGCGACTACTACATCGACAAGTTCCGCCTGTTCAGCGATCCGCACGTGCTGCGGCGCATTGCACGGCTGTTCGCGCCGATCGTCTCCGATCTCCATCCGCAGCTGATCGGCGGGACAGAGCTGGGCGGCGTCATCATCGCGACGGCCGTCTCGCAGATGACGGGGCTGCCGATGATCGTCGTGCGCAAGCAGCCCAAGCAATACGGCGCGTTCGCCGAGGAGTACGTCGAGGGTCCATTCTCCGCCGGAGAGCACGTGCTGCTGCTCGAGGACGTCGTCACCACCGGCCGCGAGCTATTGGCGGCCAGCGCGAAGCTCGAGGAGCTCAACCTCAAAGTCACGCCGTACGCGGTCGTCGCGCGCGGCTTGGCTCCGGTCAACTCGCTGATCCAATTCTCGCTCCCGCGCGGCAAGGCGAAGACCGAGAATTAACAACGGAACGGGCGAAGCCCGAACCTTCAAGGCGGACCGCAGCGCAGCGAGGACCGCGACGGATTCGCCGGAGGCGAATCCACTATAAATCGAAGATGCGGTGGTCGTCGGCGACGACGATCTCGCCGTCGAAGATCGGGCGGGCGGACTCGTCGAGATCGAGGGCGGTCGACTCCTCACCGTAGTGGGTGAGGACCAGTCGGCGCACGCCGGCATCGCGCGCCATCGTGGCCGCGTCCGCCGCCGTCGAGTGGCCGCGCACGCCGGGCTCGTCTTCGCCGACCCGCAGCGTCGCCTCGCACAAGAAGACGTCGCTCTCACGCGCCAGCTCGACCACCCGCTGATCGGGCGCGGTATCCGCCGAGTACGTTACGCTCGCGCCGTGGCGGTCCCAGCGCACGGCGAAGGCCGGGATGTAGTGCGAGGTGGGCGCGAAGCGCAGCGTCGCGCCGTCGATCAGCAAAGGCGCCGACGGGTCGTATTCGCCGATCTCGAAGACGTCGCTCAAGAACTCGCCGCCTTCGTTGGCGAACGCCGAGACCAGCGTGCGCAGCATCGCCAGCCCGCCCGGCGGCAGATGGACCGGCAGCTTGTTGGCTCGCCGCCGCGACCCATAGCGCAGCGCGTAGCGAAGCGGGATGAGATCGATGAAGTGGTCGGCGTGCATGTGGCTGATCACGACCGCGCTCAGACGGTCGTAGTCGGCATACCGGCGCAGGTTCGCGAGCGCCCCGGTGCCCAAATCGAGGACGATCGGGGTCTCCCCGTCGTCGACGAGATAGGAGCTGCACGCACGATCCGGCCGAGGGATCGAGGCGCTCGAACCCGCGATGGTCAAGCGAGCCGTGGCCGTCAAAGCGATAGGACTGCCTCGAGGACGGCCTTCGCGTGCCCCTCCACGGAGACGCGCGGCCAGACCTTCGCGATCTTCCCGTCCGGGCCGATCAGGAAGGTCGAGCGCTGGATGCCGATACTCTTCTTTCCGTACATGTTCTTCTCGACGATCACACCGAAGGCGTTGCAGATGGCCGATGTCGTGTCCGCCAACAGAGGGAAATTCACCTTAAACTTATCGGCAAACTTCTTCTGCGCCTCGACGGTGTCGCGACTCACACCGACGATCGCCGTGCCGGCCTTGGCCAGCGCGCCCGCCTCGTCGCGGAAGGCCTGGGTCTCCACCGTGCAACCCGGCGTGTCGGCCTTGGGGTAAAAGTACACCACCAGCTTCTTGCCGGCGAAATCGCGCAGCCGAACCTGGTGACCGTCCTGATCGCTGGCACCGAGGTCCGGCACCTTCGCACCCACGTCGAGCAACCTGCCTCCTGCGCCTAGGGCCCGGTGGCCGCGAGGGATTCGCGGGACCCGGGAGCCGGCTTGAACTGTGATATCGGTACTAGGAAGAGGAGCCGATCGTACGGCTCCATCTCCGCGAAGGCGTCGATGAAGAGGAAGGCTCCTCGCCGCCAGACGCCCAGCGGTATGCACAGGTCCGCCGGGGGAGGCTGTGGCACCTCTCCCTGCTGGCGTTCCCCTACATTGTAGGTATCGTCACCAAACGCAATTCTTCCACGGGTCCCCGGGAAGCGCGAGAGCATCGCGAAAACCGGCGCGGCCAGCGCGGTGGTCGAGTAGGTTTGGATCGCGTCGAACTGGCTGGCGATCGAGACGGCGAAGGCCTCATCCTGGACGCGCATGACGACCGGGATCTGCGCGTTGCGGCCGTGCACACCGAGCGCGACCTCCAGGTTGGAGGTGTCGGAATCGGTCAGCGCGATGACGGCGCGCGCGCTGCCCAGGTTGCACAGCGCGAGGGTCGCGTCGCGCGTCGCGTCGGCGGTCATCAGCTCGAGCCGGCGCGCCCGCGAAGCCTCGACGATCGCCGCATCGGGATTCGTGTCGACGACGACGACCTTCTGCCCCAACTCGAGCAAGTACTCGATGACGCTCTGCCCGACGTTGCCGGCACCGCAGACGAGCACGTGGCCGTGCGTGCGAATCTGCCGCAGCCCTTGCATCGCGGTGAACTGTGCCTGCGTCAAGGCCGAGCTCAGGAAGGCGATGAAGATCCCACTGGCGATCAAGCCGGCGACCATGACGACGTTGGAGCTCAGCATCGCGACCGCACCGTGGCCGAGCGGCGTGATGTCGCCGTACCCCGTCGCGGTGAAGGTCGTCGCGACGAAGTAGAGCGCGGTGACCGGGTCGAGCTGGAGCGCCATGCCGAAATACAACACGGCCAGCGTGACGAAGGCGATCAACCCGATGCTCAAGCGGCGCACGACCGGATCGATCCGGCGCACCGCGTTGAGCCGCCGGGCGAGCGCGACGCGCAGCCGGCGCAGGTGATTGCGGCGGCGTTCGGTGCGCACGACCTGCCGCGTCGCGCTGCTGGCATCGAGCTGCTCGACCCGGGCGAAAACGACGAGCCGGTCGTCCGGCTCGAGCGGCGCCGTCGAGTCGAGCACCGGCCGCCCGGCGCGCGCGACGACCCGCGCGCGCAAGCGCGCCTGGGCCTCCCGCACGGTCAGGCCGGTGACGCCCAGCGCCGCGGCGGTGCGGTCGGCGAAGCCGGTCTGCACGCCGTCGGCGTCGGGAAATTGCAGCGCGTAGAAGCACGATGGGTCGAGCGCCGCACCGACGAAGGACGCCGCCGAGTGCGAGGCCAGCGAGATGACCGAGCAATTCGGCAGGTTCTGCTCGAGCTTGCGCCCCAGCGTGCGGTTGAACTGGCGCAGGACGACCCGGATCGCGGGGTTGAGGTCGCGGGCCTTGAGCGCGACCTGAAGGTTCAGCCGGTCGTCGTCGGAGATCGTGACGATCGCGGTCGCGTCCCCGACCCCGGCCAGGACCAGCGCCTCGTAGTCGTTGGGCGCGTGGGGGATGTACTCGCAGTCGAACCGCTGCAACCGCGCGGCCAGCGCGTGGTCGTGCATCCAGACCAGCGCCGCGCGGTGTCCCTGCGTAGCGCAGAGTTCCTCGCAGACGCGCACCGCCAGCGCGTCGCCGCCCACGACGAGGATCAGGGGGACCGACCGCATGATACCGCCTTCGACCGAGACTCCGCATCCGCTTGCCGCGCGGCTCATCGCCGCGCTGCGTGAGCATCCGCTCGACGCCCCCGTCATCGAGGTGGGCACCGGTTCGGGGCGGAACACCCGGGCCCTCGTCGCGGCGGGGATCCCGCTGATCGGCGTGCCCGAGCGCACACCGTACACGCAGCTTCCCGGCGGCAGCGCGCACTACGGGGCCGCGCTGGCGACTCATGCCTACCTGCACGGCGCGACCGCCAAGCTGCGGCTGGGGCTGGCCGAGCTGCGCCGGGTCCTGCGCCCGGCCGGGCGGGCGTACCTGACCTTGGGCTCGATTCGCGACGCGCGCTACGGCCTGGGAATCCCGCTCGACGAACGCACCTTCGCCCCCGGCGAGGGCGAGGAGCTGGGGATCCCGCACACGTATTTCGACCGCGACGGGGTGGTCGAACTGCTGAGCGGCTTCGAGCTGATCGCGCTCGACGAGGTCGATGCCGACGCGACCGTCGGCAGCTGGGCGCACCCCGACGGATCGGACGGACGCGTCCACTGGTTCGTCGAGGCGAGCCGCACGTGATGCTCTCGTCTCTCTTCGTCTTCGCGCGCGCCGCCGCGGCGCTGCTCGCATCGCTCGCGCTGTTCGGCGCGGCGGCGACCCCGCCGCCCGGGCCGCCGACGCAGCGCTGGCTGCTGGTCAGCGACGTGCACTTCGATCCGTTCGCCGATCCGACGCTGGTCGACGCGCTGGCCGCGACGCCGGTAGCGGGTTGGGAAGCGGTCTTCACGACCGGCGCGCAGCGCGGGCTCAGCGGATACGGCACCGACGCCGACGACGCGCTGCTCGACTCGGCGCTGACCGCGATGCGGGTCGCCGAACCGGCCCCGGCGGTCGTCCTGATCGACGGCGACTTTCTCGCCCACGGCTTTCGCTCGCGTTTCGAGAAGACGGCTCGCGTCCACGACGAGGCCGCGTACCGCGCCTTCGTCGACAAGACGATCGCGTATCTCGCGCTGCGTTTCGGCGCCGCCTTCCCGAGCGCGCAGTTCGTCCCGTCGATCGGCAACAACGACTCGTACTGCGGCGACTACGAGAGCGCGCCGGGGAGTCCGTTCTTGGCCCACTTCGCCGCGGTCTGGGCGCCGCTGGCGCAGCGCGGCGGCGCCGCGCCGGCGTTCCGAAACGACGTCGCCGCAGCCGGCCACTACGTGAGCGGCGTACCGGGAACCGCGCTGCGCCTGGTCGTCGCCAACAGCGTCGTCTGGTCGGCGCACTACGACGACCGCTGCGGCGACCCGCACGCCGATCCGGCGCAGGCCGAACTGACCTGGCTCGCCGCGGCGCTGCACCCGGCCGGCGCGGCACCGCCGACCTGGGTCGTGACCCACATCCCACCCGGCATCGACGTCTACGCCTCGCTGCAGGGGAAGACGCCGACGCCGACCTACGCCGACGGCCCCGCCGCGCAGGTGCCGGCGCTGGTCGACGCACCGGCCGCGAACGTGACCGCGTTCATCGCCGGCCACTTCCACACTGACGGTTTTCGGATCGTCGGCGCCGGCAGCACGCATCCGGTCCCGCTGCTGCTCGTCCCCTCGATCAGCCCGATCTTCGGCAACGCCCCGGCCTTCTTCGATGCGCGGGTCGATCCGGCGAGCGGGACGGTCGTCGACGCGACGGCGTACGCACTCTCCGGCCTGCCGGCGCTCGGCCAGCCCGATCCCTCGACGCCGACGACGTGGAGCGCCGAGTACACGTTCTCGAGCGCCTATCACCTCGTCGCCCTCGACGCGAAGGGTTTGACGGCGTTGCAGCACGAGCTGGCCGACGACGCCGACGTGCGAGCCAGCTTCGAGCGCTGGTTCGTCTCAGGGAGCCCGATCGCGTCGATGACGGAGGCGAACTGGCCGGCCTATTGGTGCGCCGACGCCGACCTGACGGTCAGCGCTTGGCAGACGTGTCTAGCGCAGCAGCCCGGCGCGGCAAAACCTTAGTAGCGCGGAACGGCGGGGTCGATCCGCTCCGACCAGTCGTCGATCCCGCCGGCCAGGTTGACGGCGTTGGGGAAGCCGTTGTCGTTCAGGAACGCGGTCACCCGCGCGCTGCGCCCGCCGGCGTGACACATCACGACGATCGGACGATCCGTCGGCAGCTCGGCGACGCGGGCCGGGACGTCGCCCATCGGGATCGTCGTCGCGCCGGCGACCGACGCGGTGGCGATCTCGTCGGGCTCGCGCACGTCGAGCAAGAGATGCGGCTCGGCGGCGTCACGGCGGCGCTTGAGCTCGACCACGCTGATCTCGGTCACGGCCGTTCGCCCGGCTGGGTGACGATCAGATCGCGCGGCGAGCTCGACGCGCTGGCATAGGGGCGGCGTTCCATCCGACCGGCCAGAAACGCGTCGCGGCCGGCTTCGACGCCGGCCTTCATCGCGCGCGCCATCCGCACCGGGTCGCGCGCCGCCGCGATGCCGGTGTTCATCAGCACCGCATCGACGCCCAGCTCCATCGCGATCGCCGCATCGGACGCCGTGCCGACGCCGGCGTCGACGATGACCGGGATGCGCGCGCGCTCCTTGATGAGCCGGATCGAGTACGGGTTGCAGACGCCCAGGCCGCTGCCGATCGGCGCGGCGAGCGGCATCACCGCGGCGCAGCCGATCTCTTCGAGCCGGCGGCACGCGATCGGATCGTCGACGACGTAGGGCAGCACGGTGAAGCCGGCGCGCACCAACGCTTCGCAGGCGATCAACGTCTCGGCGCTGTCGGGATAGAGCGTCTCGGGATCGCCGATCACCTCGACCTTGATCAGGTCGGTCCCGAGCGCCTCGCGCGCCAGCTTGGCGGTCAGCACGGCGTCCTTGGCGGTCGAACAGCCCGCGGTGTTCGGCAGCACGGTCAGCCGCGCGCGATCGATGTAGTCGATCAGCGTCTTCCCGCTGCGCTCGTCCAAGTGCATCCGCCGGATCGCCACCGTGACGACCTCGGCACCGCTGGCCTCGTGCGCCTGCTGCATGATCTCGAGCGTCGGATACTTCCCCGTCCCGACGAACAGCCGCGAGCGGAACGAGTACGCGCCGATGCGCAGCAGATCGGTGTCCATGACCTTCGTTATCCCCCTGCGACCGCGACGATGATCTCGACCCGGTCGCCCTCGTGCAGCGCCGCCGCGGCGTGGCGCGCGCGTGGGACGACCTCGTCGTTCAGCGCGACGGCCGTACCGTCGCAGCGGACGTCCAGCACGGCGAGCAGCGCGTCGACGGTCGCCCCGTCGGCGACCTCGCGCGCTTCACCGTTCACCGTGATCGTCACAAAGCGATGTTCGCGGCGGCGGCGGCGACCTCCCCGACGCGCGTCGGCGCGAACGGCGCGAGGTCGCCTTGCTCGCCATCGACGATCAGCGCGGCCAGCGCGCGCCCCGTCGTCGGCGCGAGCAGGATCCCGTTGCGAAAGTGGCCGGCGGCGACCAGATATCCCTCGAGCACGGTCGCGCCGAGATACGGCCGGCCGTCGTGCGAGGCGGGCCGCAGCCCGGCCCAGCTCTCGACCAGCGCGAAGGTGGCGAGCGCCGGCGCCGCCGCGAGGGCCGCCGCGAGCAGGTCGCGCACGCCCGCCGCCGTGACGCGCGCGTCGAAACCGCGCTCCTCCACCGTCGCACCGACCAGCAGCCGACCGTCGTCGCGTGGGACGAGGTAGCGGTGCCCCAGCCAGATCATCGAGTGCACGGCGCCGCTGGGGACGGCCAGCGCGAGCATCTCGCCGGCGACCGGCCGCACCGGGACGCGCGCCGCCGGCGGGACGCCTTCCAGCGCGCCGGCCCAGGCGCCGGCGGCGTTGATTACGACAGGCGCCGCGGCGAAACCCAAGTTCGTGCGCAGCCCGCGCGCGCGCCGGGCATCGGCCTCCAACGCGACGTGCTCGACCCGCTCGAAGCGCACACCGAACGCCGCGCAGGCGGCGACCAGCGCGCGGCCGAGCCGCCGGTTGTCGACTTGCGCCTCGTTGGCGACGTGCACCGCGCCGGCGAGCGTGCGCGCCAGCATCGGCTCGCGCGCCAGCGTCGCCGCGCGGTCGAGCAACGCGACCTCACCGCCGTTGGCGCGAAACGCGCCGGCGCGCGTCGTCAGCGCCGCCAGCGCCGCTTCGTCGAGCGCGAGGTGCAGCGTGCCGTCGTAGCGCAGCCGCGCGTCGACCCCGCCGTGCTCGTGCAGTTCGGCGACGAACGCCGGATAGGCGTCCAGCGACGCGCGGCAGAGCGCGAGCAGGGCCGGGTCGACGAGTTCCTCGCTAAACGGGGCGAGCATCCCCGCGCCGGCCCACGACGCCGCCCGGGCCGGCTCGGCGCGGTCGAAGACCGTCACCGCCAGGCCTCGCTTGGCGAGTTCGTACGCGACGCTGCAGCCGATCAGTCCGGCGCCGACCACCGCCACATCAGCCACGGGGAGGCTTCACATCCCGGTGTAGACCGGACCCTCGCCGCCCTGCGGCGGTACCCAGGTGATGATCTGGTAGGGATCCATGATGTCGCAGGTCTTGCAGTGCACGCAGTTCGAGAAGTTGATCTGCAGCCGTCCCTCGGCCGGTGCGCCGTCGGGCTTGCTGAACTGCGGCTCGTACACCTTCGCCGGGCAGAAGTACTGGCACGGGTTGCCGTATTCGACCGTGCAGCGCTCGGCGCAGATGTTGGTGTCGGCGACGTGCAGGTGTGGGGGCTGATCCTCGTCGTGCATCGTCCCGCTCTTGAAGACGTCGGTCAGCTTGTCGAAGGTCAGCTTCCCGTCGGGGACGACGCGGTGGAACTTCTGCTTCGGTTCGATCTCGCCCAGCTTCTTCAGCCGCGCATAGCCCTCTTCGCCGGCCAGCCGGTCGCGAATCCCGAAGCCGCGGCCGCCGCTCATCAGGCCGAGCTGCGCGTTGATCAGCCCGCCCCAGATGCCGGTGGCGAAACCCTGGTGGAAGTTGCGCGCGCCGTGCAGCTCGGTGAAGGCCCACGAGTCGCGGAACTTCTGCGCGTAGGCGCCGAGCTTCGCGGCGCTGGTGTCGTCGGCTTGGAGCGCGTCGAAGATCGCCTCGGCCGCGAGCATCCCCGACTTCATCGCCAGATGGATCCCCTTGAGGCGCAGCCCGTTGAGGAAGCCGGCCGAGTCGCCGACGATGCACAACCCGTCGGCGTAGAAGCGCGGCATCGCGTGCAGACCGCCCTCGGGGATCGCCTTCGCGCCGTAGCGGATCATCTCGCCGCCCTCGAGCAGCGGACGGATCGCCGGATGCAGCTTGTAGCGCTGGAAGTTGTCGTGCGGATCGGTGGTCGGATCGGCGTAGTCGAGTCCGGTCACCAAGCCGATGTCGATCACGTCGTCGCGCATCCCGTAGATCCACCCGCCGCCGAAGGTGTTCCACAGCGGCGCGCCGAGCGTATGGATCACCGAACCGGGCGCGAGCCGGCCGGGGACCTTCCACAATTCCTTGATCCCGACCGCGTAGACTTGCGGGTCGCGCTCGGCGTCGAGTCCCAGCCGCGCGACGGCGGCTTTGGTCAGCGTGCCGCGCGGGCCTTCGCCCAGCACGACGACCTTCGCCAGCAGATCGGGTCCGGGCTCGTAGTTCGGTTTGTGCGTGCCGTCGTGGGCGACGCCCTTGTCGCCGACCCGCACGCCGACGACGCGGTCGCCGTCCCACAGCAACTCCTGGCCGGGAAAGGCGGGGAAGACGTCGGCGCCGGCCGACTCGGCCTGCGCGGCCATCCATTTCGTCAGCGTCGAGAGCGAGGCGACGTACTTGCCGTGATTGTTCAGCACCGGCGGCGTGAACGGCGCGGCGATCTTGCCGGAGTTCGTCAGGAACCACAGCGCGTCGCTCGACACCGCGACGTCGAGCCCAGCGGTGACGTCCTGGTCGGGGAAGAGCTCGCGCAGCGAAATCGGATCGACGACCGCGCCCGAGAAGCCGTGATTCCCGATCTCGCCGCCTTTCTCGATCACCATCACGCCGATCTCGGCGCCGGCGGCGGCGGCGAGTTGCCGCAACCGGATCGCGCCGGCCAGCGACGCGGGGCCGCCACCGACGAACAGGACGTCGACCTCGAGGGAATCGCGCTCAGCCATGACCCGTGCCGCTTCGCGCAGCAAGGCGTCGGGTCCGGCCGTCAGCTCGTTGCGGCGAGCACCGCCAAGGCGGCGGTGACGGCGACCCGGTGCGCCGCGAGCCGCTCGTCCCACGGCCGCGGCCGCGGCGTCTCGAAGGTCACCGGCGGCGTCCCGCGGCGAAAGTGCAACAGCGACTGCGGCAAGCCGGGGAAGAGCCGGATCTCGGCCGGGCCGTCGACCACGACGGCGCCGCGCTCGAGCCGATAGGGCGGCGGATCGGTCGGCGGGACCCCCAGGTCGTAGCCGTGCTCGAGGTCTTGGACCGGCAGGCCGGCGTCCTCCAGGGCGCGCACGACGGCGTGCGCGAAGCGCGGCTGCGCGCCCGGCGGGAGCGGCTCGTACAGGTAGGTCCCACTCGCCTCGAAGTCTTCGTGGAGGTCGATTGCGAGGACGAAGCGCCGGTCCCGGTTGGCGGTGATGACCGCCCGCGCCTCGGGTGTCGTCCCACCCCGCGAGAAGCTGCGGTTGATGTCGGCCCCCTCGGGGTTCTCGCGGGTCCCGGCTCGGTAGCCGCCAGGGTTGAGGCAGGGCCAGATCCGGTAGGCGAAGCGGTCGTCGAGCAGGCCGTCACGGACCAGGGCCACCAGCGCCCAGGGCGCCGCCGGCTCGTCGCCGTGGACCCCGGCCGAGACCGAGACGGTCGGGGCCTCGGCCCGGCCCAGTTCGGCCAGCAACAGGGTCCGCGGAGCACCAACGCAAGCGACCTCGCGGACCCGAACCCCGCGAGGCCGCAACCCTCGCCAGGCGACAGCCAGGTCGTCGTAGGTTCGCAAGCGCTGCATCGGGAAAGCTCCCCCATGGCTCGTCAGTTAGGCGCCGCCCTTCTCGCGGTGCTGATCGCCGTTGTTGCCTTCGGCCGGATCGTCCCGGTTTCGGCCGCCAGCGGCGACAAGCAGTTGACCCGCGTGAAGGGGTCGGTCGGCTACAAGAAATCGCTCTCCGACGAGCTGCACCCGGTGTTCAGCCGGGAAGATCTGCCCGACGACGCCTATGCGATCACCGCGGCCGACGCAGCCGCGTTGCTCACCCTGCGCGACAGCTCGCAAGTCGAGATCGGTTCCGGCACGACGGTCCAGGTCGGCGCGTTCAACGCGGTCGGCGCCGGCCAGAACCAGATCACGCTCGCGCAGGGCGCGTTGCACTTCAAGGTCTTGCACCCGCAGGGCGGCCAATCGAACTACACCTTCACCACGCCGACCTCGCAGATCGCCGTCCGCGGCACCGAGGGTCTGATCGCCGTCGGCCAGCAGGGGACCCAGATCGCCTGCGTCGCGTGCTCGCCGGGCGACGTCGTGGTGCAGGTCGGAACGAAGACGTTCACGTTGGTCACCGGTCAAGGTGCGACGGTCCTCGGCACGTCGGCCGCCAACGCGACGATCTCGGTGGTCAACTCGAACCTCATCAACAACCCGGCCTTCAACCAGTTCTATCACGGCGTGAACCCGCTCGGCAGCACCGCCGGCCACCTGGCCGATCCGACCGGGTCGGCCAGCGGCGGCGCCGGCGGAGCCGGCGCTGGGGCTGGTGCTGGCGCTGGTGCCGGCGGGCTCGGTGGCCTAGGTGCCGGGACGACGCTGGGCCTGGCCGCGGCCGGCGCCGCGCTCACGGGACTGGTCGTCGCGGACGCCAGCAAGCCGACGCCCTCGCCGGCCCCGACCCCGGTGCCGACCGCGACCCCCGTGCCGACCGCGACACCGGCGGGCTCGCCGAGCCCGGGACCGACCGTTTCGGTTCCGAGCACCCCCCCGAGCGCCTCGCCGGAGCCCTCGCCGAGCGGCGGGTACAGCGCGCTGACGGTGAACCCAACGACGGTCTCGATCACCAGCGTGCCGGGGTCGGCGACGTTCACCGTCCAGCAGACCGGACCGGCCGGTACCATCACGATCGCGCAGCCGAACTGCGGGAGCGACGGCGCTGCGGCGAGCGACTCGCCGAACACGGTGACGTTCAACTCGACCTCGGCGCCGACGACGATCACCGTCAACGCGTCGGCCGCACCGACCGTCTCACCGGCGCCGACGACCGCCTGCACGATCGCGGTCACCGGGGCCAGCGGTCAGAGCGCGACCGTCAACGTCGACATCCGCACGACCGGCGTCATCATCACCAGCAAGAAGAAGCACTAGTCCGATAACGGCGTGCCGCAGATCGCGGCGTCCAGGATCTCGATCGGGTGCGCGGTCGCGAGCCGCACGCCCCGTTCGGCCAGCAGCGATCCGATCTGCAGCGTGCAGCCTGGGTTGGCGCTGGCCAGCAGATCCGGCGCGACCTGCAGCACGTTGTCGACCTTGCGCGCGCCGATCTCGCGCGCCGCGGCCGGCGCGAAGAGGTTGTAAGTCCCCGCGCTCCCACAGCACTGCTCGCCGGCCGGGATCTCGACCAGCTCGAGGTCGGGGATCGAACGTAGCAGCGCGCGCGGCTGCGCGCGCACGCGCTGCGCGTGCGCCAGGTGACAGGCGTCGTGATAGGCGACCCGCAACGGCAGCGGCCGGCGCGGCGCGCGCGGTGCGAGCGTCGCCAGGTACTCGTTGACGTCTTGCACCCGCGCGGCGAAGGCCGCGGCCCGCTCGCTCCAGGCGGGCTCGCCGGCGAGCAGCCCGCCGTACTCCTTGAGCGAGGAGCCGCAGCCGGCCGCGTTGACCAGGATCGCGTCGACCGGCTCGGCTTCGAAGCGCGTGATCAACGCGCGTGCGAAGCGCTTGGCCTCCTCCAGCCGGCCGCCGTGCAGCGACAGCGCACCGCAGCAGCCTTGCCCACGGGGAACCACGACCTCGCACCCCTCGGCGGCCAAGACTCGCAACGTCGCCGCGTTGACGCCGGGGAAGAACGTGCGCTGCACGCAGCCGGCGACCAGCGCGACGCGCGCGCGCCGCTCGCCGACGGCCGGCGTGCGTTCGGGCAGCGGCGCGAACGTCGCGCCGAGCGCGACCGGCGGTGCGACCGTCACCAGCTGCCGCAGCCGCAGCGGCAAGGCGCGCCCGAGCGGACCCGCGATCAGACTTCGCAGCCCCAGTCTCTCGGTCAGCCACAACAGCGGTGCCAGCGCGCGCAACCGTCCCGGATACGGGAAGAGCGCGAAGACCAGCGCGCGGAACGCGCGGTCGCCCGGCGTGCGCGGCACCTGCTCTTCCACCTTCGCGCGGGTCGCCTCGATCAGCAGATCGTAGCGCACGCCCGACGGACAGGCGGTCACGCAGGCCATGCAGCCCAAGCACGCATCGATGTGCTGCGTGACGACGCCGTCGAGCGCGATCGTCCCGTCCTCGACGCCGCGCATCAAGTCGATCCGCCCGCGCGGCGAGTCCATCTCCTCGCCCCACGAAACGTACGTCGGGCAGGCCGGCAGACAGAACCCGCAGTGGACGCAGTCGGCGATCAGGTCGGCGTAGGTGCGCGCGCTCATCTCACAGACCGCCGACGAAGCGGCCGGGATTGCACAGCCCGTGCGGGTCGAAGTTCGCCTTCAGCGCGCGCATCAGCGCAAACGACGGCGGCGGCGGGCCCCAGACGTCGACCGTGGTGCGCGCGGCGAGCGGGAGCGCATGGACGACGGCGGTCGCTCCGCGGCGCAGTGCGCCGAGGTCGAGCGGTCCCTCGGCGATGCGCCAGGCGATCCCGAGCAGCGGGTACGCGACCTCGCCGCGCGGCGTCGCCGCCGGTGGGGCAGCCAGCCGCGCACGCCATGCCCCGCTGCGCGCACCGCTGGCAGGCGCCTCGGCGAGCGCTGCGCCCTGCTCGCGCAGCAGCCTCTCGGCGGCGGCGTGCTGCTCGGCGACGCCGGCGGCGGTGCCGGCGAACTCGGCGACGAGCGTGCGTCCGTCGTAGACGGCCAGCGTCTCCGGCTCGAGCCGGCGCGCGACGAACGCGCCCGCGGTCGGGACGATCGCGTCGTGGGTAGGCAGGATCGCCGCCACGCGCGCGCGTGCCTCGGCGACGGGATAGACGCGCAAGGTCGCCTCGACGATCCCGAACAGCGTGCCGAGCGAGCCGACCGCGAGCTTGGGGAGATCGAAGCCGGCGACGTTCTTGACGACCTTGCCGCCGCCGCGCACCAGCGTCCCGTCGGGGCGCACCAGGCGGACGCCGACGATCAGATCCTTGGCCGTCCCGTAGCGCTGCCGGCGCGGCCCGTAGGCGTTGGTGGCCAGCGCGCCGCCGACGGTGGTGCGCGCGCGGTCGGGGACGTCGAGCGGGAGCATCTGCCCGTGTTCGGCCAAGATGCGGTCGAGCTCGGCGAAGGTGATGCCGGCCTCGACGGTGATCGTCTGGTCTTCCGGTGCGTAGTCGACGATGTGCCGCAACGCGGTCGTACGCACGACGGTGTCGAGCGCGCGCGGTGCGTTGCCCAGCTCGAGCTCCGTCCCGCCGCCGACGAAGGCGAACGCCTTTCGCCCGGCGTGGAGCGCCGCGACGACGGCGGCCAACTCGGCGACGTCGCGCGGCGTCACGACGGCGCGCGGGACGACGCCCGCGATCGCGATCTCGGCGTCGGTCATCCGCGCCCTGCCTCGCCGGTGACTTCGCTCGGCTGCGGGACGTACGTGCCGGCCTTGTCGCCGCACAGGCGCGGCGTCGGAAAGACCTTCTCGGGGTTGAAGCAGCGGTCGGGATCGAACGCGGTGCGGACGGCCATCATCGTCGCCAAGTCGTCGGCCGAGAACTGCTCGCCGAGGTAACACGCTTTGTCGTGGCCGACGCCGTGCTCGCCGGTAATCGAGCCGCCGTGGCGCAGACAGACGCGCAGGATCTCGCCGCCGACGCGCTCCGCCTTCGCCTCCTCGCCGGGGATGCGCGCATCGTAGAGGATCAGCGGATGCAGGTTCCCGTCACCGGCGTGGAAGACGTTGGCGATGCGCAGCCCGGCCTGCGCGCCCAGCGCCGCGATCTCGCGCAGCACCGGCGCGATCTCCTTGCGCGGGATCACGCCGTCCTGGACGTAGTAGTTCGGTGAGATGCGGCCCATCGCGGCGAAGGCGGCCTTGCGGCCCTTCCAGGCCAGCTCGCGCTCCGCGTCGTCCTTCGGCGCGCGGATCTCGCGCGCGCCGGCGGCGCGCAGGTGCGCTTCGGCGCGCTCCGCGGTCTCGTCGACCTCGGCCGCGACGCCGTCGACGTCCATCAGCAGCAGCGCGCCGGCATCGAGCGGCCAGTCGACGCCGGTCGCCAGGACGATCGCCTCGATCGCCAGGCCGTCGCACATCTCGATCGCGGCCGGGATGATCCCGGCGCCGACGATGCGCGAGACGGCGTCGCCCGCCTCGTCGGTCGACGGGAACGTGGCGAAGAGCGTGCGCGTGCGCTCGGGGGTGCGCAGCACGCGCACCAGGACCTCGGTCACGATCCCGGTCATCCCCTCGCTACCGACGACGACGCCGCACAGGTCGTAGCCGAGCGGATCGGGCTCGCCGCGCGCCGAGCCGAGCTGCAGGACCTCGCCGGTCGCCGTGACGATGGTGAGCCCGAGCACGTGGTTGACGGTGAAGCCGTACTTGAGGCAGTGCGCGCCGCCGGAGTTCTCGGCGACGTTACCGCCGATCGAGCAGACGCTCTGCGAGCTGGGATCGGGCGCATAGTAATACCCGTCCGGCGCGAGCGCATGGCTGATGTCGAGGTTGATGACGCCCGGTTGCACGCGCGCGACGCGGTTGGGCAGATCGATCTCGAGGATCGCCTTCATGCGCGCCAGACCGATCACGATGCACCGCTCGCTCGGCAGCGCGCCGCCGGAGAGGCCCGTCCCCGCACCGCGTGGGACAATCGGCATCCCGAGCTCGCGCGCCAACCGCACGCAGGCCGCGACCTCGTCGGTCGAGCCGGGCAGGACGACGATCTCGGGGCGCACGCGGTAGCCCAACAGCCCGTCGCACTCGTAGGTGCGCAGTTGGGTCGGCTCGACGATCGCGTTACGCTCACCGACCAGCGCCGCAAAGCGCTCGTGCAGCCCGCGCGCCGCCAAGGTCGTACTCATGCCTGCGCCTGCGTGGTCGACGCCGCCAGCTCGGCGCTGCGCCGGAGCAACGTCGCCCGGACCGCCGCGACGTGTTCGGCCGTGTGCGCCGCCGCGGCGTCCCCGTCGCCCGCGCGCAGGGCGGCCAGGATCGCTTCATGCTCGCGGATCGTCCTGCGCCGGCGGGCGGGGTCGGAGAGCGAGAGGAAGCGGTGGACGATCAGCTCCTCGCGGATCTCGCTGAGCATCCGTTTGAGCCGCTCGCTGCCGCCGCTGGCAACGATCGCGTCGTGGAAGGCCGTGTCGTGGCGTTCCATCGCGTTGGGATCCTCGAGCGCCGCGCGCATCCCGGCCAGGTGGCGTTCGAGCCGGCGCAGCGTCGCGGCGTTGACCGCCCGCGCGGCTCGGCGCGCGGCCAGCGACTCGAGCGCCTCACGGATCTCGAACAGGCAGTCGATCTCGCCCGGGTCGAGGACCCGCACCACGCTCCCGCGCAGACCCCGCGGTTCGAGCAGCCCTTCGGTCTCCAAGCGCCGGAGCGCCTCGCGGACCGGGGTGCGGCTGGCCCCCAGGCGCGCCGCCAGCTCGGCCTCGATGATCGGGCTACCCGGGGCGAGCTCGCCGCTGAGGATCGCCGACCGCAGCCGGTCGTGGATCCGATCGCGCAGCGGCTGTTCGCGCCGCAGCGGCTGGAGCGCCTTGCCGTCCATCCCATCACGCTAGCGCACCTGGGTCCACGCCGTCAATACGGGATGCCGTATCCCGTATTGACTCGCTTGCCCCGTGATCGTTCCTCGTCCTGCGTCGCCTCGGCAAGGCGGCGGAAACGTCGCGGCCATCGCCGTGGGACCACGGTCGGTGTACGATGTCCGCATGGCCCGCACCGCGCCGCCCGCCGCCTACGATACCGACTTCGCCGCTTGGTCCGAGCAGCAGGCGGAAGCGATTCGCGAACGGCTCTGGGACGCCGTGGACGTCGAGAACGTGGCCGAAGAGATCGCGTCGTTAGGCCGTTCCGACAAGAACGCGGTAAGATCGCGCGTGCGAATCATCCTCCAGCACCTCCTGAAGCTCCGCTACCAGCCGGAGTCGGCGACCCGATCCTGGCGGGGAACGATCCACGAACAGGCGGCTCAGCTCGCCGACGTCCTCGCGGACTCGCCTTCCCTTCGCCGTGTTCTCGACGAACGGCTGACAAAGGCGTATGCGCAGGCCCGGCGCGGAGCTGCCAACGAGACCGGGTTGCCGCTGGCGACTTTCCCCGAGACGTTGCCGTCCGAGCTCGAAGCTGAGCTCCGAGCCGCGCTCGACGAGGCCGCGCATCCCTGACGTTCGAACGAGCCCGGCTATGACGCAGGAACGACCGACCGTCGGGTTCATCGGCCTGGGGATCATGGGCAAGCCGATGGCGCAGAATCTCCTCGCCGCCGGCTATCCGTTGATCGTCCTCAACCGCTCGCAGGGACCGGTCGACGCGCTCGTCGCCGCCGGTGCGCAGGCCGGCCGCTCCCCGCGCGACGTCGCGGCTCGCAGCGACGTCGTCATCACGATGCTCCCCGACTCGCCCGACGTCGAGGCGGTCGCCCTGGGCGCCGACGGGATCGCCGCGGGTGCGCAAGCCGGCGCGCTGTGGATCGACATGAGCACGATCGCGCCGGCGACCACGGCGAACGTCGCCGCGGCACTCGCCGAGCGTGGCATCGACGCGCTCGACGCGCCGGTCAGCGGCGGGGAGAAGGGCGCGATCGAGGGGACGCTCTCGATCATGGTTGGCGGCAGCGAGGCGGCATTCGCGCGCGCGCAGCCGATCTTCGCCGTCCTCGGCAAGAACGTCGTCCACGTCGGCGCGCTCGGTGCGGGGCAGGTGACGAAGGCCTGCAACCAGATCGTCGTCGGCGTGACGATCGAAGCCGTCGCCGAGGCGCTCGCGCTCGCCCAAGCCGCCGGCGTCGATCCGGTGAAGGTCCGCGCCGCGTTACTCGGCGGCTTCGCGCAGAGCCGAATCCTCGAGGTTCACGGCCAGCGGATGATCGACCGCGCCTACACGCCCGGCTTCAAGGCGCGCTTGCACCGCAAGGACATGAATATCGCCGCCAACGCCGGCGACGCCGTTGGCCTCGATCTCGCCGCCGCGAAGCTGGTGCGCGAGCGCTTCGACGACCTGCTCGCCCGCGGCGACGGCGAACGCGACCACAGCGCCCTGCGCACGCTCTACGGGGAATAAGTCCGAAGGTCAGTCGAGGAACGCGTCGGCGCGGAGGACGATCTCCGGCATCTCGACGATCGCGCCGTCGCTGAGCTCGACGCGTTCCTCCGGCCGCAACAGACCGATGTCGGCGAGCCGGTGATACTCTTCGACGGTGAACGGGCGCAGCGTGTAGTCGGTGACCATGTCACTCATGTCAGCCTACCTCGGAGGCATTGCCGCTTCGTGATCGCCGCGTTGCCGGCCTTCGGCTACTCGGCGGTCCACTCCAGGAGCGCGCGGCGCTCGTGTTTGTCGAAGCGGGCCTTCGTCTTGATCGCCTCGAGGTAGCGGCGCTTGCCGGCGCGGTTGCCTTTGCCGATCAGCGTCGCGCCGACGAAGCGGCCTTCGAGGAAGTAGAGCGCGCGGTACCAACCCCGCTCGCGGTCGACGTGCGTCTCGGTCTCGATCTCCGGCCGGTACTCCGGTGAGAGGCCGAACTGCGTGATCGTCTGCCCGCTAAAGACCAGCGAACTGTACTCGGGGACGGTGTCGAACTGCTTGCGTTCGCCGCCGAGCATGTTGTGCGCGGCGAGCTTCCCGTGCGCGCCGGCGCTGTTCCAGGTTCCCATCCGGTAGTGCATCTCGGCGATCGGATCGTAGAATTCGGCGCAGTCGCCGGCGGCGAAGATCCCCGCGACGTCGGTTTCGAGATGCTGATCGGTGATGATCCCGGTGTTCGTGCGAATCGGCGTCCCCGCGCACAGCTCGAGATTGATGGTCAGCCCGAGGCCGACGCCGAGCAGGTCGGTCGCGATCTCCTCGCCGCTGGTCGTGATGACCTTCGTCACCGCGCCGTTGTCGCGCACGCACGCGCGGACTTCTTCACCGAAGTGCAGGTGGACGCCGTCGGCGCGCGCGGCGTTGTGCAGCAGTTCGCCGGCCGCCTCGTCGAGCATCCGCCGCAGGAAACGCGGTCCGCGGATCAGCCAATGCGTCTCGACCCCGCGCGAGACGAACGCCTCGGCCAGCTCGTAGGCGATGAACGAGCCCCCCGTCGCGACCGCAACCTTCGCGCTCTCGAGCGCGGTGGAGATCGCCCGCGTCTCGTCGAGATACTGGAAGTTGTAGACGTTGCCGGCGCCGGCCGCCCCCGGCGCGTCGGAGGGATTGGGCCGGCCGCCCGTGGCCAACAAGAGCGCGTCGAAGGGGTACTCGCGCCCGCCGGCGACGACGGTCTTGCCCTCGACGTCGATCGCCTCGACCCGTGTCTGCAGGTGCAGCGTGATCCCCAGCTTCTCGTGCCAGGCCAGATCGCGCATGATGACCTTCTGCTCCGTCACCTGCTTACGCAGCATCGGCGGCAGCGCGATCCGGTTGTACAGACAATACGGTTCGTCGCCGAAGAGGAAGATAGAGCCGGTCGGGTCGAGCTTGCGCAACTGTTCGGCGCAGGTGGTCCCGGCGAACCCGTTCCCGACGATCACGTATGTTCTAGCCACTCATGATCACTCTAGCGCAACCGCGCGGAATCCCGCTACGACCATGAACCCACGCTTGGTGAACTTGCTCGCGAGCTTCATCCAGGGCTCGAGCGACTACGCCCTCGCGCGGCTGGAGTTCGCGCTGCGCTTCGCCGGGCAGCCGGCACCCCCGGTCCTCGACCGGCTGCCGGACGCCTCGGCCGCGACGCTGCGCCAGCGCTGGGAGGGGGTCGAGGTCCAGCTCGGCGCGATCGTCGCCTACGTGAAACTGGTGGAGGAGACGGACGGTACCCCCGAGCGGGGCGACCCCGCCTTTCGCTGGCTGCGCCGGACGGTGCGGGAGCTCGACCAATACGCACGGGCGATGCGCTGGGTGCTCATCGTCCACGGTGGGGATACTGAAGCGGAAGCCTAAGGAAGGACGAGGTTCGATGGACTACTGGAACCGGGCGATCGACCAGGCGAAACAGCTCCAACAGCTGGCCGCCGAGGCGATGCAAAAAAGCGCCGAGCAGGCTCAGCCGCTCGTCGCCGACGCGGTGCAGCGCGCGCAGGACTTGCACAAGACGCTCGTCGAGCAGGCCCCGCACGTGCAGGCGGCCGCGCAGGAGCAGTACAACGCCGCGCTCGATCACGCCGGCACGTTCATCGCGACCGGCAAGTCGGTCCTCGAGGCGGGGACGAACGCCGCGCAAGCGCACATGGCGACCTTCGCCGATCAGGCGAAGAAGGCCGCCGACGCCGCCTTCAACGCCGTCTCGTCGAACCAGCCGAAGCCGCCGCCGACCTAGACGGGGACTGCTGCCGGCCGCGGGACGACGACGGCGATCCGCACGAAGGCGTCGAGCCCGTGCGGCTCTTCGTCGAGCAGCGCGCGCGCGCGGCCCGAGCCCGCCCGTTCAGCGTGCTCGGCCAGCAGTGCGCGCAGCCGCGCGCGGTCGGCGTCGTCGAGGTCGTGCGCGACCAGCGGCGTCGGGCCGAGTCGTTGCGCGTGCTCGCGCAAGACGAACAGCTCGCCGCCGGTCATCCCGCTGGCGAGATTCCGGCCGGTCGGGCCGAGGATCGCGACCGAGCCCTTCGTCATGTACTCGCAGGCGTGGTCGCCGGCACCCTCGACGACGATGGTCGCACCGCTGTTGCGGACCGCGAGCCGCTCTCCGGCCGTCCCACGCACGTACGCCTCGCCGCCACGCGCGCCGTAGAAGCAGGCGTTGCCGATCGCCGGCTCGTCGGCCGTTCCGGCGCCGCGCACGATCAGCATCCCGCCGCTCATCCCTTTGCCGGTCCCGTCGTTGGCCTCGCCGTCGAGTTCGAGCGTCAACGGGGCGGACAGGAAGGCACCGAAGCTCTGTCCCGCGCTGCCGTGATAGCGGTAGACCGCCGGCCCGACGTACTCGCCGCGCTGCTTGCGGATGACCGCGTCGTACGACAGCCGCGCGGCGACGGCACGATCGGACGGGGTGATGCGCTGCGTCCCGCCGGGGATCGCCTCGTCGTCGAGGTGCGCGTTATCGATCCGGGCCGAATCGTACGGCGCCCGCGTCTCGGGTAGCCGCAGGAGCTCGTCGAGATCGATCCCCTTCGCGCGGTCGCCGCGCGGCTTGATCAAATCGCTGCGGCCGCGGATCTCCTCGAGCGAGCGCGCGCCCAGCGCGGCGAGGCGCCGGCGGACGTCGCGCGCGACGAAGCGCAAGAACGTCTCCGCGTCCTCGGCCGATCCGGGGAACTTGCCGCGCAGCGCGGCGTCTTGCGTCGCGATCCCGACCGGGCAGGTGTTGAGGTGGCACTGATGGGCGTAAATGCAGCCCAGCGCGACGAGCAACGCGGTCCCGAAAGCGAACATGTCGGCGCCCAGCATCGCGCCCAGGATCACGTCGCGGCCGGTCTTGAAGCCGCCGTCGACGCGCAGCTTGACGCGGCCGCGCAAGCCGTTGGCGACCAGCGTGTGGTGCGTCTCGACCAGCCCCAGCTCCCAGGGCAAACCGGCGTGCTTGATCGAGCCGAGCGGCGAGGCACCCGTGCCGCCGTCGTGGCCGGCGACGTGGACGACGTCGGCGCGCGCCTTTGCGACGCCGCTGGCGACGAAGCCGATCCCGGTCTGCGCGACGAGCTTGACGGCGATCTTCGCCTTCGCGTTCGCGCGGCGCAGGTCGTAGATCAGCTGGGCCAGGTCCTCGATCGAGTAGATGTCGTGATGCGGGGGCGGCGAGACGAGTTGCTGTCCCGGCGCCGCGCCGCGCAGCAGCGCGATCTCCGGCGTCACCTTGAAGCCCGGAATCTGTCCGCCCTCGCCCGGCTTCGCTCCCTGAGCGATCTTGATCTCGAGCTCCTCGGCCGTCGCCAGATACTCGGCCGAGACGCCGAAACGCGCCGAAGCGACCTGCTTGACCGTGTTGAGGGTGCGGGCCGGGTCCTCACCACCCTCGCCGCCGTTGCTGCGCGCACCGGCCAGCTTCGCGCCGGCCGCGACCGCCTCGTGCGCCTCCGGACCGAGCGCGCCGAGCGACATCGCGGCGGTGACGAAGCGCGCCAGGATCGCCTCTTCGGGTTCGACCTCCTCGAGCGCGATGCGCTCGCCGAGCGCGACCGGTTCGATCAGGTCGCGCAGCGAGATCGTCTCGCGCACCTCGAGGTCGTCGGAGAGCTTGAGGAAGGCCGCCTCGTCGCGCGCGACGATCGTCTTGCGCAGCCCCTTGAGCAGCGGCGGGTCGAAGTGGCGATGGATGCCGTCGCGGCGATAGCGGAAGAGGCCGCGCTGCGGCGGCTCCGCGCCCTCCTCGGCGAGAACCAACCACGCGCGCAGATCTTCCTCGAGCTCATCGAACCCGAGCGCCTGGACGTGCGCGCCCATCCCGGGGAAGCAGGTCGAGACGATCTCGTCGCGCAGCCCGAGCGTCTCGAAGGTCTGCGCGCCGACGTACGAGCGCAGCGTGCAGATCCCGAGCTTCGCCAGCACCTTCACCAGCGCCGTGCGCAGCGCGTCGAGCAACGGACCGGCGTTGCCCGCCTCGGCGACCGCGGCGCGGGCGGCCAGCCACGGCGTGACGACGTTCGCGCCGGCGGCGATCAGCGCTGCGCAGGCGTGCGCGTCGCGTGCGAAGCCGTCGCACGCGGCGATCGAGGCCTGCATGCGCAGCCCGGCGGCGGTCAGCCGTTGGTGGACCGCACCGGCGGCCAAGATCGCCGGGACCGGTAGCGCGACCGCGCGGTCGTCGAGGACGAGGTAGGTCGCACCCTCGCGCACGGCGTGCTCCGCCTCGTCGGCGATCTCACCGATCCGCGCGCGCAGCCCGGTCGCGGCGCAATCGAGCCCGATGCGGTACGGCACCAGGCGTGCGTCGTAGGCCAGCGCGTCGAACGCGCCCTCGTCGAGCAGCGCGGTGTCGACGGTGACGATGCTGCCGGGAGCCGGGACGTCGCCGTTGCTGTCGCCGCTGCCGACCCAGGCGCGCATGTCGAAGACGAAGCCTTCGCGCAGCGCGTCGATCGGCGGATTGGTCACCTGTGCGAAGCGCTGGCGCAGGTACTCGGTGACGGGCATCCGGCGCTCGAGGAACGGCAGCGCGGCGTCGTCACCCATCGACCAGACCGGCTCGCTGCCGGCGGCCAGCGGCGCGACCACGCCGGCCAGCTCGTCCTTGGTGAAGCCGAAGCGGACCAGATCGCGGCGCAAGGCGGCCGGATCGACCTCGCGCGGCGGCCCCTCGGGCGGCGGCTCGAAGCGCCAGGAGCGCACGGTCGCGCGGAAGTCGGCGCCGGCGCGGTGATTGGCGCGGAACGTCTCGGGGCGGATCAGCTCGCTGGTCGCGAAACGCACGACGATGCGCTCGCCGGGACCCAACCGCCCGCGTTCGACGATCGGATCGTCGCCGAAGTCGACCACGCCGGCCTCCGAGGCCGCCAGCACCTTCCCCGAGGCCGTCATGCACCAGCGCAGCGGACGGAAGCCGCTGCGGTCGAGAGCCGCGCCGACGCGGTCACCGTCGGCGAACACGATCGCGGCCGGGCCGTCCCACGGCTCGACGGTCGGGATGTGCGCGTCGTAGTAGGCGCGTAGCCGCTCGTCGTCGTCGATCGCCGGCGAGAGCATCAAGTCGACCGCGTCGTCGACGCGGTAGCCGCTGCCCAGCATCGCGTCGAGCGCGACGTCGAATTCGAGCGAGTCGCTCGCCCCGCGCGGCGAGAGGACGCCGCGCGCGCGCATCCAGGCACGGTTGCCGGTGATCGTGTCGATCTCGCCGTTGTGCGCGATCAGCCCGAAGGGTTGCACGAGCCGCCAGCTGGGCGAGGTGTTGGTGCTGAAGCGCTGATGGAAGACCGCGAACTGCGAGGCGCACGCGGGATCGCGCAGGTCGGCGAAGTACGCGCCCAGCTCGCTCGAGGAGAGCAGCCCCTTGTAGACGACCGTCGTCGGCGAAGCGCTGACCAGCGTCGCCGCGTCGCCCGCCTCGTGCAAGGTCCGAATCACCGCCCGCCGCACCGAGCGCATCCGTTCCCGGGTGTTGCCGGGCCCCATGTCGACCAGCAGCTGCTCGTACGAAGGCGCACTGGCCGCCGCTTGGGCACCCAGCACCGTTCGGTCGACCGGCGGGACCCGCCAGCGCATCGGCGCGACCTGCTCGGCGCGGATCGCGTGCTCGATCTTGGCCCGCATCGCCGCGGCCAGGTCCTCGTCGGGGGAGAGGAAGACGCAGACGGCGGCCAGGTGGCGCTCGGGGACACGCACGTGGGCGGCGGCCAGCTCGCGCAGGAACAGGGCGCGCGGCGTCTCGAGCAGGATCCCGGCGCCGTCACCGGTGCGGCCGTCGGCGGCTCGGGCACCGCGATGCTCCATCGCGGCGACGGCGTTCAACGCGAGGCGGACGGTCTCATGAGAGGCGCGATTAGCGAGGTCGGCGAGGAACCCAACCCCGCACGCGTCGTGCTCGACGGGGCGCATGGGAACCCCCACCATAGTCCATTTCCGGCCGCCTGTCATCCGACATTTGGCGAACGGGATTCAGCGCGGCTTCTTCTTCCCGTTGGGGCTCTCGGCGTAGCCGGCGCTGTGGGCCAGGATCACGGTCCGCCGGACGGCGGCCTGCAGGGTCGGGTCGACCGGCGGCTGGGTGGAGAGTTCGGACCGCACCAGGCGGCGCCAAGGCAGGCTCTTGGCGACCAGGCGCACGTCGCGCCCGGCGGCCCGGGCGGCGCGCACCGCTTCGATCAGTCCACCCATCATCGCCTCACCGCTGACGTGGAGATCGCGCACCTCGACGATGACGGTCCCTCCGGCCGGCTGGGCGAGTTCGGTGCTGAGCGCCGCGAACGACGCGATCAGATCCGCGTCGAGCAAGCCGATCAGATGCAGGAGGGTCGGGGCAGGGACGGGCAGCGGCTGGGGTGCGTACACGCGGGCTCCTCGTCGTTGAAGTTCTGCCGATTGTACGCATGTGCGCTGTGAAACGTTTGGGTCGGCGATGAGAGCACCCTGGGATTTAACCCACGACACACCCGAGCCGCCGGACGCCGACGGCATCCTCGCCGTTTTGGTGGCGCCCGTCGACGAGGCAACCTTCCTCGCCGACTACTTCGAGCGCGCACCGCTCCACGTCGCGCGCGGTGAGGCGGCGCGGTGGGCGACGCTCTACGGCTTGGCCGACGTCGAGGAGGCCCTGGCTGTCGGGTCGCGCGACATCGAGCGCTTCGCCCTGATGCGCGCCGACGCCAGCGCCCTGCCGCCGGACCAATATACGATCGAGCGACCCGCGCCGCGGGCGCGCGCCACCGGCCGCAGCCCGCAACTGCACGTCGATCCGCGCGGCGTCGCGAGCGCCTTCGACCGCGGCTACTCGCTGCTGATCAAAGACGCGGCGTTTTTCAGCGGGCGGCTGCAACGGCTGTGCACCGCCTTGCAGCGACGACTGGGCGCGTTCGTCCAGGCCAACGTCTACCTCACCCCGCCGCGCGCACAAGGTTTCGCGCTGCACCACGATACGCACGACACGCTGGTCCTCCAACTCGACGGCACGAAGACCTGGCGCATCTACCGCCCGTTGGTCGAGCTGCCGATCGAGAGCCAACCGTTCTCGGCGCCCAACGGCGACCCGCGCGCGGTGCTCGAGCGCGAGGTCACCCTCGAACCGGGCGACACGCTGTACGTTCCGCGCGGCTTCGCGCACGCCGCGACGACCGGCGCGAGCCGCTCGCTGCACCTGACCCTCGCGCTGCTCCCGCTGCGCATCGTCGATCTGCTCGATGCGTTGCTGCGGCTGGCCCCACTGCAGGACGTCGAGTTGCGCCGCTCGCTGCCGCTCGGCTGGCTCGACGCGCCGGACTTCGCGACGCGCTTGGGCGAGCTGGTCGCGCGCCGTTTCACCGCGGCGTGCACACCGGCCGTGTTGAACGCGGCGCGCGAGCTGCTGGCGAACGACTTGTTCGCGCTGGCGCGCACCGACGCCGGCGAGGTCTTCCCGCAACTCGCGCGGATTGCCGAGTTGGCACCCTCCGACCGCGTGCGCCTGCGCACCGACGTCCCCTACCGCGCGCGCGTGCAGCCGACCAGCTTCGAGCTGGTGCTGCCGGGGAAGTCGATCGGCTATCCGGTCACGTGCGTCCCGTTGTTCCGCCGGCTCGAGCAGGGCCCGGCGACCCTGGCCGAGCTCGACGCGCTGGCCAGCGACGGCATCGGACGCGCCTTCGCCAAGGCGCTCGTCCTCGAGGGCGTCGCGACGGTCGGCGACGCGGACTGACGGCTCTTAGCCGGTCAATCCAAGCGCGAGCATCATCTGGTAGCCGACGTCGAGGGCGCGCTCGTCGATGTCGAAGCGCGCGTTGTGGTGCGGGAACGCGCTCGCCTCGCCACCCCGCGCGCCGACGATGAAGTACGCGCCGGGGCGCAGCTCCTGCATGAACGCCATGTCTTCAGCCCACATGACGATGTCGTGCTCGACGACGTTGGGCGCGCCCAGCTCGCGCCGGCCGACCGCGCGCACGAGGTCGTTGATCGCGCGGTCGTTGACCGTCGGCGGGTACAGCCAGCGGTAGTTGAAATCGTACTCGAAGCGCAGTGACTGCGCGAGTCCGGCCAGGATGCGCTCGATCCGCTGCGGCATCGAGGCCCGCACCTCGGCGTCGAAGGCGCGCACGGTCCCCTTCATCGTCGCCGAGTCGGGGATCACGTTGAAGGTCGTCCCGGCGCTGAACTGGCCGACCGTCACCACCGCCGGGTCCTTCGGCGCGACCTCGCGGCTGACGATCGTCTGCAGCAGCGTGACGAGGTAGGCGCCGGCGGCGATCGGGTCGACCGCCAGCTGCGGCATCGCGCCGTGACCGCCCTGGCCGCGGATCGTCAGCTCGAACTCGTCGGCCGAGGCGAAGAAGGCGCCGTCGCGCACGCCGATCTTCCCGACGTCCAGGCCACTGTAGAGGTGCAGTGCGAAGGTGCGCTCGACGTGCGGGTGCTCGAGCGCGCCGTCGTCGATCATCTTCTTCGCGCCGGCGTGTCCCTCTTCACCCGGCTGGAAGCAGAAGACGAGCGTACCAGGGATCTCGGCCCGGCGCGCGGCGAGCGTGCGCGCCACGGCCAGCAGGATGGCCACGTGCCCGTCGTGCCCGCACGCGTGCATGACGCCCGGCCGCGTCGAGCGGTACGGGACCTCGTTCAGCTCGTCGATCGGCAGCGCGTCCATGTCGGCGCGCAACAACGTGACGGGTCCCGGCCGGCCGCCGACCAGGGTGCCCAGGACGCCGGTCTGGCCGACGCCGGTTCGGATCTCGTCGAGCCGGAGCGTGCCGAGTTGCTCGGCGACGAAGGCCGCCGTCGCGTGCTCGACCATCGAGAGCTCCGGCGCCGCGTGCAGCCGGCGCCGCGTCACGATCAGGTCCTCGTGGGGGATGACGAGGGACCGTCATCCCCCACGATTCGAACGGTGAGGGAAATCTCCGCCGCCCGTCGGATCGTACCGGACCGCGCCCTTGCGCGGGAGGAGTGATGATGGCCCAGTCCAGCTACGCCCACGGGGCCAGCGCGGTGCCGCTGCTGGGCGAGACGATCGGCGACAACCTCGATCGCACGGCCCGGCACTTCCCCACCCGCGACGCCGTCGTCTCGGTCCACCAGGAACGGCGCGTCTCCTACGCGGCCTTCGCCGCCGAGACCGATCGGGTCGCGCGGGCTTTCGTCGCCGCCGGCGTCGCGCACGGCGAGCGGGTTGGCATCTGGTCGCCCAACTCGCTCGAATGGGTGCTCGTCCAGTACGCGACCGCGAAGGTCGGCGCGATCCTGGTCAACGTCAACCCGGCCTACCGGCTCAACGAGCTGGAATATACGCTGCGCCAGAGCGGCGTCTCGACGCTGGTCACGCTCGATCGCTACAAGACCAGCGAGTACCTCGCGATGGTGCGCGAGGTACGCCCGCAACTGCCCGCCTTGCGCGAGGTCGTCGTGCTCGGCGAGGAGCCGCCGCGTGCTGACGAGGTCGCCTGGGAGGCCTACCTCGCGCGGGCCGTCGAGTGCGACGAGGCGACGCTCGCGCAGCGCAAGGCGCGCTGCCAGTTCGACGAAGCGATCAACATCCAATACACCTCGGGGACGACCGGCTTCCCGAAGGGCGCGACGCTCTCGCACCACAACATCCTCAACAACGGCTACTTCATCGGCGAGGGTTGCCGCTACACCGAGGCCGATCGCGTCTGCATCCCGGTCCCCTTCTACCACTGCTTCGGGATGGTGCTCGGCAACCTCGCCTGCACGACGCACGGCGCGACGATCGTGATCCCGAACTGGACCTTCGACCCCGAGCTGACGCTGCGGGCCGTCGAGAGCGAACGCTGCACGTCGCTCTACGGCGTCCCGACGATGTTCATCGCGGAGCTGGCGCTACCGAACTTCCGCGACTTCGACCTGGCCGGCCTGCGAACCGGGATCATGGCCGGCAGCCCGTGCCCGGTCGAGGTGATGAAGCGCGTGCAGGCCGAGATGCACATGCCCGAGGTCACGATCTGCTACGGCATGACGGAGACCTCGCCCGTCTCGACGCAGACGCTGACCGACGATCCGGTCGAGAAACGCACGGCGAGCGTCGGCCGCGTCCACCCGCACGTCGAGGTCAAGATCGTCGACGCCGACGGATGCATCGTGCCGCGCGAGACGCCGGGCGAGCTGTGCACCCGCGGCTACGGTGTGATGCTCGGCTACTGGGAAAACGCCGCGGCGACCGCCGGCGCGATCGACGCCGCGCGCTACATGCACACCGGTGACATCGCGACGATGGACGTCGACGGCTACGTCAACATCAGCGGCCGCATCAAGGACATGGTGATCCGCGGCGGCGAGAACGTCTACCCGCGCGAGATCGAGGAGTTCCTCTACGCGCACCCGGCGATCAAGGATGTCCAAGTCATCGGCGTCCCCGACGAGAAGTTCGGTGAGGAGCTGTGCGCCTGGGTGATCCTGCGCGAGGGCGCCCAGGCCGACGCGGAGGCGATCCGCGACTACTGCCGCGGGCAGATCGCGCACTACAAGATCCCGCGCTACGTGCTGTTCGTCGACGGCTGGCCGATGACGGTCAGCGGCAAGGTCCAGAAGTACAAGATGCGCGAGGAGTCGATCGGCCGGCTCGGACTCGAGGCCGCCGCCGGGATCGTCACCGCCTGACCCGCGGCGCGGCGCTCAGCGGAAATTGACGGTGATGGTCTCGGGCGCGGTCTGACCGTACGAGTCCGAGGCCGTGATCGTGCAGCTGCCGTCGGCGATCGACGTCACCGTGACAATCAAGCTCGGGCCGGGCCCGCTGCTCGGTGAGTACACTGCGACGCCCGCGCAGCTCCCGCCGTCGTCCAGGCTGAGCGTGCCGGTGTAACCGGCTTCGCTCACCTGGAACGTCTGCTGCGTCCCGAGCGACGGGAACGTCAGCGACATGGGCACGACCGACAGCGGTGCCGGCGTCGGCGTGGGTGTTGGCGTCGGCGTAGGAGTCGGCGTGGGGGTTGGCGTCGGCGTAGGAGTCGGCGTGGGTGTCGCGCCGTGCGCGGCGGTCGGCGTCGGCGTCGGAGTCGGCGTTGCCGTCGCCGGCGGCGGCGTCCGGAGGTCCAGCGGGGGAGTGGTGAGGGGGCCACAGCCGCCGACGGCGAGCGCGAGCGCCGCGACGACACCGGCGACGGTGCTGCGCAGACTCATTACGCACCGTATTCCACAGTTGCCGTCAATCCACCGCCACCGCCGTTGCATCCGCGGCCCACGCCTCCAACGCGAGGCGCACGTCGGCGAACAGGCCCTCCCACCGATTCGGCTCGTGCTGCCGGAAGATACGCAGGCTGGGGTACCACGGCGAGTCGTGGCGCTCGAGCTGCCAGAGCCAGTGGTTCCCAAAGCCGTGCAGGAGCCAGACCGGGACGCCCAGCGTCCCCGCCAGGTGCGCGACCGAGGTGTCGACCGCGATCACCAAGTCGAGCGCGGCGACCGCGGCAGCCGTGTCGTCGAAGCCGCGTAACTCGTCACCTAGCGCGAGCAGCTCGAGCCCGGCCGGCGGCGCCATGGCCTCGCGCTCGGCCGGACCCTTCTGCAGCCCGATCCAGGCGACGCCCGGGACGCCGGCCAGCCCGCCGAACGCGTCCAACCCGCACGAACGAAACCGGTCGAGCGTGTGCGCCGGCTCCCCGGCCCAGACGATCCCGATCGTGCGCCGCGCGCCGCGCGCCGCGAAGCGCTCGCGAAAGCCGGCCGTCCGCACCGGATCGGGGGTCAGCCGGATCGGCCCCGGGATCGCTGCGGCGTCGATCCCGAGGACGAACGGCAAGCTGCACAGCGGCAGTTGCGCGGCGAACTCCGGCGCCCGCTCGGGCGGCGCGTTCCCGGCGATCAGCTCGTCGATCCCCGGAAACCCGGCGTAGAGGGCGACCAGCGCGGGCGGCGACTCGACGACGGTGCGCAGGCCGCGCGCCCGCGCCGCCGGGAGCAGTCGCCCCCATAACAGGAAGTCGCCGATCCCCTGATCGCGAGCCACCAGCAGCTTGCCGCCGTCGAGGGACGAGCCGTCCCAGAGCGGGAGGCGCGCCCGCCAGGGGTAGGTCCCCTGGAGCCGCGGGTCGCGCAGCCGCCACTCGCATTCGGCGAAGCCGGCCTGGAAGTCGCCGGCGAGCAGCAGGCTCATCCCCAGATCGAAGTGCGCCACCGGGTCGTCGGGGGCCAGCTCGACCGCGGTCCGCAGGAAGCGCAGGGCGTCGTCGACCCGGCCCAAGCCGTGTGCGAGCACGCCCAGGTTCACGTACGGCTCGGGATTGCCGGGGACGAGCGTCGCGGCGCGGCTGAAGGCGGCTTCGGCCCGGTCGAAGGCGCCGCGGTCGTAGGCCAGCTGACCGCGGACGATGCGCGCGTGCAACGAGCCCAGGTCGCGCCGCAAGGCCTCGTCGACGGCGGCCTCCGCCTCGTCGAGGCGGCGCAGCGCGCGCAGCGAGTCGGCCAGCGCGCTCCAGGCCTGGGCGTCGTCGGCCTGGCCCCGCACGACCGCGTTGAGGATGCGCGCCGACTCCTCGTAGCGCCCGCGCAGGTTCTCGACGATCCCCAGGTCCCGGGCCAGGAGCGCGTCGTCGGGGGCGGCGAGGGAGGCCCGCGCCAGTGCCTGGGCGGCTTCGTCGAGCCGGCCCTGCGCCGAGCGCAAGCGGCCCAGGCGCGCCAGCGCCGGGCCGTCGGCAGCGGCGGCGAGCGGCTCGTACACCTCCGCCGCCTGGTCGAGTTGCTCGCGCGCCTCGAGGACGTAGCCGAGGTTGAAGCGTGCATCGCGGTCCTCCGGCCACTCGCCGAGCAGCGTCCGCAGCACGGCCTCGGCGGCCGTGAAGTCGCGGCGCGCGAAGGCGGCGATCGCCCGCGCGTGCAGAGAGCGGACCCGCTCGTCCCCGGCCATCTCGACCATCTCCGTACAAACTGCCGCTATGCTCCTTCTGATGGCCGCTGCGTGCGGTGCCGCGAGACGCTCCAAGGGGAGGCCGCAGGAGTCGAGCCGCTCGGCGCGCGAGTATCCTCGGTTGACACACCACGCCCAAGGGATCGATTCGATGGCGAAGACCACCACGGCCCACGGGCGGCTCGAGCGCGCGGGGCTCAGCGACGAACAGCTCGTCGCGATGTTCCGCAACATGCTGCTCCAGCGCCAGCTCGACAACCGTGGCTTCCAGCTCAATCGCCAGGGGAAGATTCCGTTCGCGCTCGGTTCCGAGGGACACGAAGCCATCCAGGCCGGTGCCGCGGCGGCGTTCGCCCGCGGCCGCGACGTCCTGGTCCCGTACTACCGGGACCTCGGTCTGGCGCTGGGCGTCGGGATGACCCCCTTTGAGATCCTCTCCTCCCTGTTCGCGCGCCGCACCGACCGCTCAGCGGGGCGCCAGTTTCCGAACCACTACACCAATCACGATCTGGGCGTGATCTCGATCTCCTCGATCATCGCCGGGCACTGCACCCATGCGGTCGGCGTCGCCGCGGCCTTCGCCTATCGCGGCGAGTCGGGGCGCGCCGTGCTGTGCACGAGCGGCGAGGGGACGACCTCCGAAGGTGAGTGGCACGAGGCGGTCAACTACGCCGCCGTCCAGCAGCTCCCGATCGTCTTCCTGATCGAGAACAACGAATGGGCGATCTCGACCCACCAGAGCATGCAGATGCACGTCGCAAACGTCGCCGACAAGGCGGCTGGGTACGGGATTCCGAGCGCGATCTGCGACGGCTTCGACCCGATCGAGAGTTACCGCGCGATGCACGCGGCGCTCGACCGCGCGCGAACCGGTGGCGGCCCGACGCTGGTCGAGGCGAAGTGCTACCGCTACCTCTCGCACTCGACCGACGACGACGACCGCACCTACCGCACGCGCGAGGAGATCGAGGAACAGCGCAAACTCGACCCGGTGCCGCGCTTCGAAGCGGTGCTGCTCGACGCCGGCGTGCTCGACGCGGAGCACGCCAAGGCGATGCGCCAAGACGTGTTGCGCGAGACCAACGAAGCGACCGACGCCGCCGAGGCGCAGCCGTATCCCGATCCCGCCAGCCTGTACTCGAACGTCGTCGCGGGCGACCACCACCCGTGGCAGGAGCACACCTGATGGCGACCAGCGCAGCGGCCGGCCGGCAGACTGCGACCGATACGAGCGTGATGACCAACGTCGAAGCGGTGCGCTCGACGCTGCACGCCGCGCTGGTGCGCGACGACCGCGTCCTGATTCTGGGCGAGGACGTCGGCGCGCGCGGCAACGTCTTTCTGATCACCAAGGGGTTTCTCGAGGAGTTCGGGCCGCGCCGGATCATCGATACGCCACTGGCCGAAGCGTCGATCGTCGGCGTCGCGATCGGGATGGCGATGGAGGGCCTGCGGCCGATCGCCGAGATCCAGTTCGCCGACTTCATCTATCCGGCGTTCAACCAGATCGTCGGCGAGGCGGCCAAGACGCGCTATCGCTCCAACGGCGACTACACCTGTCCGATGGTGATCCGCACGCCCTATGGCGGCGGCGTGCGCGGTGCGCTCTCGCACTCGGTCTCGATCGAAGCGCTCTTCTATCACGTCCCGGGGCTGACGATCCTCGCGCCCTCGACGCCGGCCGACATCAAGGGACTGCTCAACGCGGCGATCGAGTCGCCCGATCCGGTCCTCTTCCTCGAGCACAAGAAAACCTATCGCAGCATCAAGGGCGAGGTCCCCGACGGCTACTACACGATCCCGATCGGGCGGGCCGACGTCAAGCACGTCGGGACCGACGTGAGCGTGGTGAGCTACGGCTACAACCTGCACCAGGCACTCGACGCGGCCGGCCGGCTCGAGGGCGAGGGAATCTCGGTCGAGGTGATCGACCTGCGCTCGATCCGCCCGATGGACAAGACGACGATCCTCGAGAGCGTGCGCAAGACCCGCAAGCTGCTGATCATCCACGAAGACAACAAGTTCGGCGGGATCGGCGCCGAGATCGCGGCGATGGTCGCCGAGGAGGCCTTCTTCGAACTCGACGCGCCGATCCGCCGCCTGTGCGGTCCGGACGTGCCGGCGATGGGATATGCGCTCCCGCTCGAAGAGGCGTTCATGATCTCGACCGACGCGATGGTCGACGCGATGCGCTCGCTGGCGGCGTTCTAGCCGTGGCGACGACTATTACGATGCCGCAGCTGGGCGAGACGGTCACCGAAGGGACCGTCGCTCAATGGCTCAAGAAGCCGGGCGATCGGGTCGAGAAGTACGAGGCGTTCGTCGAGGTCTCGACCGACAAAGTCAACGCCGAGGTCCCCGCGCCGGTCTCCGGCGTGATCCGCGAACTGATCGTCAAGGAAGGCGAGACCGTGCCGACCGGCACACCGATCGCGATCATCGACGAGGTCGGTGCGGCGGCGACGGCGCCCAACGGCAGCACCTCGCCCGCCGAGCCCGCCGTGCGACACGCCGAGGCGACGCGTTCCTCGCCCAACGGCGCCGGCAGCGCGCCCATCGTCTCGAGTGCGCCCGGCGGCCAACGCGTCTCGCCGGCCGTGCGCCGGCTGGCACGCGAGCACCGGGTCGACCTGGGCGGCGTGCACGGCAGCGGCGACGGCGGCCGCATCACCGCCAGGGACATCCTCGCCGCCGCGCAGCCCGGGCCGAGCGCCGCCGTCGCGACGGCGGCCGCGCCGAGCGGGCGGCCGAGCTACGCCGCCGCGCGGCCCGGCGAGCTGATCCCGCTGAACGCGGCGCGCAAGCTCATCGCGCAGCGCATGGTCGACTCGAAGCACACCGCGCCGCACGCCTGGACGATGGTCGAAGTCGACGTCACCAACGTCTGGGAGTGGCGCACGCGCGCGAAGGACGCCTTCGAGCGCGAGCACGGCGTGAAGTTGACGCTGCTGCCCTTCTTCATCCGCGCCGTCGTCCAGTCGCTGGCGCGCTTCCCGCTCATGAACGCCTCTTTCACCGACGAAGGGATCCGCGTCCACCGCGAGGTCAACGTCGGCCTGGCGATCGCCGCCGACGGGAACCTCGTCGTCCCGGTGATTGGCGGCGCCGACCAGCTCTCGATCCAGGGCCTGGCGCTCGCCGCCGGCGCGCTGATCGAGAAGGGCCGGCGCGGCCGCCTCGGCGCCGACGACTTGACCGGCGGCACGTTCACCGTCAACAACACCGGCGCGAACGGCTCGGTCCTCTCGGCGCCGATCCTCGTCCCCGGACAGGCCGGGATCGTCACGACCGAGGCGGTGGTAAAGCGCCCAGTCGTCCGCGACGGCGACGCGATCGCCATCCGCTCGATGATGAACGTCTGCCTCTCACTCGATCACCGCGTGGTCGACGGTTCGATCGCCAGCGGCTTCCTCTCGGACCTCAAAGCCCGCCTGGAGGCGATGGGGCCGACGGGATCGCTGTAGTGCATTCGGCTGCGCGGCATCGCACTGTGCTGCGTAGCTTTCGTACGGCCGGCGTCCTGATCGCCTTCGGGCTGGTCGCCGCACCCGCGCTCGGCGCGTACGACGACCAGCCGGGCGGACTCGTGCCGAGCACGTCGACGCTGGCCAAGGTGCGCACGCTCTACGAGCGGGCGCATCTCCACGATCACACGCGCGCCGCGACGGTCATCGAAGACTGGCGCCTGTTCCAAGACGGCACCGTCGGCGAATATCGCGTCTATCGCCTGGGCAAGGACGTCCGTGCGATCACCACGCTCGGGCCGACCAGCTACGAGAAGGGCCTGCTGCACGGCATCCACTGGGAGCAGAACCGCAACGGCATCACCTTCGCCTATGGCGGCGTGCACGCGCAGCACGCCGCGGCCAGCGAACGCGCCTTCCTCGACTCGAGCGACGAGCGCGACGTGCGGCTGATCGGCGAGGCGCCGGCGTTCGGCGCGTACGTCGTCGAGGTCAACCCGGCGAGCGGAGAGCACGAGTGGCTGTTCATCGACAAGCGGACGGGCCTGGTCACGCGCACCGAGGTGATCGCGCGCCGGGCCCGCGTGACGACGACGTACGACGACTTCCGGCTGTTCGACGGCGTCTGGGAACCGTCTCGCCTCCACTCGACCGACACGCTCGGCAACGAGCGCGAGCAGTTGCTGATCAGTCGCGCACTCGACACGACCCCCGATCCGCGCGACGTCGAGATGCCGCCCAGCCGGCGGGTCGTCGAGTTCACCGTGAAGCAGACGCAGGCGGTGCGTCTACCGGTGCGCTTCGTCGACGGTCTCCCGGTCGTGCGGGTGATCGTCGGGCGCAGCGCGTACGACTTCTTGCTCGATTCGGGCGCTTCGGGGATCTACGTCGATCCGACCGTCGTGGAGCAGCAGCGCCTCGAGCGCTACGGCGAGCACGTCGGGTCGACGCTCGGCGCGTTTCAAGAGTCGACCACGATCGTCCCGTTGGTGACGATCGGCGAGCTGCGGATGCGCAACCTGGTGGCGCGCGTCGTCGCGCTGCCGTTCCAGCTCGACGAGCACACGCACATCGCTGGGCTGCTCGGCTTCGACTTCTTCGCCGACACGGTCATCCACCTCGACCTCGAGCACGGTCTGGCCGAGGCGATCGTCCCCGACCGGTTCCGCGCGCCGGCCGACGCGTCGGCCCTCGCCTTGGGCTTGGACGATAAGACGCCGGCGGTCCACATCGACGCCGGGACCGCGGTCGGGCGCGTCGTGCTCGACACCGGCGCGAACCAGACGATCCTCGAGAGCGCGTTCGCCGACCGCGGCGACTTCGCACCGGAGCGGAACGGCGTGACGACCCGCGTCCACGGCATCGGCGGCGACGCGACAGCGGAGGCGACTCGCATCCCGGGTCTCGAGCTGGGCGGCATCTGGCTGCGCGACGTCACGACCGACGTCTCGAACGTCGATTTGGGCCGCGACGACGTCGACGGAACGATCGGCACCGACCTGCTGCGCTCGTACGAACTGTGGTTCGACTACCGCACCAACGCCGTCTACTTGCGGCGCGCGCGGCGCTGACCGCTCTTGCGGCCGAACACGCCGGCGATGAACGGGGTCTTCCCCTCGGCATACGCGTCGCGGTCGTCGCGATAGCGCTCGGCCAGCGCATACTTGAGGTCGGCGTAGGCCTGCACGAGGGCCGGATCGGCGCGCAGCTCGTCGCGCAGCCGGAGATGCGCGCGCAGCACCGGCGCGCCGGCCGGACAGACATACAGGTGATGCCGCGGCCAGCCGGGCGGAGCGCGAAACGCCGTGCGTTCGGCGATCCCGAGGTCACCCAGGTGCTGGTAGCCGAGCGTTTCGAGCCGCTCGACGGCGGCCGGCAGATCGCGCGTGCGGCGTAGCACGACGTCGACGTCGACGATCGGCTTGGCGGCGAGTCCCGGGACGGCGGTCGAGCCGACGTGCTCGATCCCGGCCGCCAACTCGCCCAGGGCCGGTGCGATCCGCGCACGCAGCAGCTCGAACGTCGCCGGCCAACCCGGGTCGTACGGCACGACGACGACCGGCTCGGCGCGCTCCTCAGGCGAGAACGGATCGTCACGCCAAGGCTTCATCGCAAATCCAAGATGGTGGCGAGGTTTGCGCGGGCATCCAGCACTGGTGCCAGCGCCCCGCTCGGCGAGGTCAGCAGCGTGGTGACGCCCGGTCCGTGGCCGGCGATGTACGAGGAACCGTGCGAGACGACCGCCACCGTCACCGCGCCGCTGCGGTAGACGCGGCCGTAGCTGTTGTCTGCATCGCGGATCGCGACCAGATCGCCCAAGCGCAGCGCGTCGAGCCCATACTCGGCGACGATCTTCGGATCGAAGCACTGGATGTCGTAGTCGCCGCGCGCGACGGTCTGACGGCCGAGCCCCGAGCCCATCACCGCGCCCGGCACGATGCGCGCGACCGGAACGCTGAAGACACCGTGCTCGCGGCGCAGGCCGAGCGTATCCAGCAGGTCCGGATCGCAGTTGAAGACGCGCACGTCGCCGGCGTTCTCGAGCTCCAGGCCGACCCCGACGGCCCGCACGTCGAGCGGGTCGCCGATCCGCATCCGCTCCATGATCTCGGGCGCGAAGTCGATGATCACGTGCTCGACCCCACCGTGCTTGCCGGTCACCACGCCGCGCTCGCCCTTGGCCTCGCCGCCGGCGACCGTGGCGACGTTCCCGACGCACGCCAGCGTGCAGAACGCGGCGTTGAGCCGGTCGTCGGGGTGCTTGGCGCTGACCGCCGGCTCGATGTGGTCGCCCTCGACGGCGAAGGCCGAGTCGCCGACGCGCACGTTGAGGGTGATCCCGCCGACGCCGGGCAGAATGCGCGGAACGCCCTCGGCCCCGACCTCGTACAGGTTCGAGGCGAGCAGCGGCGGGGCGACCTGGGCGGAGAGCAGCTGGGTCACCAGGCGGGCTCGATTGGTCTGCACACGCGGCGATTTCCCCGCCGTGAGGCGCGCTCCCGTCCGGCGGCGAAGCTCGGAGGGTCGTGCAGATCCGCAAGTCCTTTTCGTTCGAGGCGGCGCACGTGCTCCCGCACCATCCCGGGAAGTGCGCGCGGCTCCACGGGCACTCGTACCGGCTCGAGGTCGCCCTCGAGGGTCCGCTGCAAGGCGCGGGGCCGGCGGCCGGGATGGTCCAGGATTTCGATGTGATAGCCGACGCCGTCCGGGGAACGGTCCTGGCAGAGCTCGATCACCGGTCGCTCAACGACCTGATGGAGAACCCAACCGCCGAGCAGATCGTGCTGTGGATTTGGAACCGCCTGGCCCCCGAACTGCCGCAGCTCACCGAGTTGGTGCTGTGGGAGACCCGGAGTGCGCGGGTCGTTCTGCGTGCGGGCGATCCGCTGACGCGCGCTGGCGCGGACGGCGGCCCTTCCAGGAGTACATCGCAATGATTCGTCCACTCATCGCAGTCCTCGCCGCGGGCGTCCTCGGGGTCGCCCCGTTGGCCGCCTCGGCCCAGGTCGAGGCGGGCACGGTCCTGCACGGCACGATCGACCAGAACCTCAGCTCCAACCATGCCTGGGTCGGCGAGCAGGTCACGCTCTCGGGCGTCTATTCCGACAACGGTGCGATCCGGCACGCCCGCGTGATCGGCCACGTCCGCGAGGTCATCCACGCTGGCCAGGGGACGGCCGGCAAGATCCGGCTGAGCTTCGACGAGCTCTACTCGCGGGCGGGCACCTTCCAGATCGCCGCGCGGGTGCGCAGCATCGAGGCCGTCACCAAGACCAATGCCGGGAAGGAAGCCGGCGGCGCCGTCGCCGGCGGGATCATCGGCGGGCTGCTCGGCCACGGGATCGGCGCGGTACTCGGCGCCGGCGGCGGCTACTTGTTGGCCAAGAACAACCGCCAGAACGTCGCGATCTCGGCCGGCACGCCGGTCACGATCCAGCTCCTGCGCTCGTACCGGCAGCGCTAAGGCGCGCGTGTTGCAGTTGGCGGAGATCTTCTACAGCGTCCAAGGCGAGGGGACGTGGACCGGGACCCCGGCGGTCTTCGTCCGCCTCGCCGGCTGCAACTTGAGCTGCGCGTTCTGCGACACCGACTATGCGTTGAAGTTCCTCGCCTCGGTCGAGGACGTCGTCGCGCGGGTGCGCGCCGAAGGCGGCGACTGCCCGATGGTCATCTTGACCGGCGGCGAGCCGCTGGCGCAGCGCGCGACGCGCGCGCTGATCGAGGCGCTGCGCGCCGACGGACGGCAGGTCCACATCGAGTCGAACGGGACGCTGGTGACCGAGTTGCCCGCCGACGTCTGGCTGACCGTCTCGCCGAAGGAGCGGCTCGCGCCGGCGATGGCGCGGCGGGCGAACGAGGCCAAGCTGATCGTCGACCGCCGCGTCCCGCAGGAGTGGATCGCCGCGTTCCCGGAGACCACCCCGATCTTCTTGCAGCCCGAAGGCAACAAGCCCGCCAACGTCGCGCTCGCGGTCGCCGCCGCGAAGGACGCCCCGGCGCGGCTGCGCCTCTCGCTGCAGACGCACAAGTTCATCGGCGTGAGGTAGTCTCGATGCCCCAATCCTCGGTCGATACGCTGTTCGCCCAGTACGCCGCGTATCACACCGACCCGCGCAACCGCTTCTGCCACGAGATCGGCATCCCGTTGATCGTGCTGTCGATTCAAGCGCTGGCGCGCGCGCTGCCGCACGGCGCGGCGGTCGCGCTGGTGGTCACCCTGGCAGTCTGCGCGTACTACCTGGTGCTGGCGCGCGCCCAGGCGATCGCCACCATCGTCGGGATGCTCGCCCTGTGGTTCCTCTCGGCCTATGTCAGCTGGCCCTGGGCGCTCGCGCTGTTCGTCGTCGGCTGGATCTTGCAGTTCGTCGGCCACGCCTACGAGGGGCGCAAGCCGGCCTTCCTCACCAACCTCGTGCACCTGCTCGTCGGACCACTGTGGATCGGGCATCTCCTGTGGACGCGCCCGTCCTCGTCGTCTGCGCCGTAGCGCGCGAACTCGCCGGGCTGCGCGCACGCGCCGGCGTCGACGTCGTCGCCGTCGGCGTCGGCCCGGTCGAGGCGGCGCTCGGGACGGCGCGCGCGCTCGCGAGCGGGCGGTACCGCGCGGCGATCAACGCCGGGATCGCGGGCGGGTTTCGCGACCGCTGCACCGTCGGCGACGTCGTCGTCTGCACGCGCGAGGACTACGTCGAGCTGGGCTTGGAGGACGGCTCGGCGTTTCCGCTCCCCGACGGCGCCGCGCTCGAACGGACCGTCGAGGCCGATCCCGGATTGATCGCTCCGTTCGTCGGCGGGATCGCGCCGGTGATCCTGGGTCGCGGCGTGACCTCGGCGACGGTGACCAGCACCGACGCGCGCGCGCAACTGCTCGCCGTGCGCTATCGGGCCGACGTCGAGTCGATGGAAGGGTTCGCGGTGCTGCGGGCGGCGCGTGACGCCGGCGTCCCGGCGATTGAGATCCGCGGCGTCTCGAACATCGTCGGCGACCGCGCGACGAACGGCTGGAACTTCGCGGCCGGCGCGAACGCAGCCGTCGAAACGACCCAGATCCTGCTCGACGTCTTGTTCTCTCGATGACCTATTCGCTCGCCTATTCGCCCTGTCCGAACGATACCTACATCTTCGCGGCGCTCACCAACGGGCTGCTCGCCGATGCGCCGCAGGTCGAGGTCGTCCTCGACGACGTCGAAGCGCTCAACGAGGCCGCCCGCCACGGCCGCTTCGCGCTGACCAAAGTCAGCTACGGCGCGATCCCGTATCTGCTCGAGCGCTACCGCATCCTGCGCTCGGGCGGCGCGCTCGGGCGCGGCTGCGGTCCGCTGGTGGTGACCCGGCCGCGCGCCGACGGGAGCGTCCCGACCTTGGCGGAGCTGGGCGAGGACGGCATCTTCGCCATCCCCGGCCGGTTCACGACCGCCTTCGCCCTCTTGCGCCTGGCGCTCGGCCGCGAGCCGCGCACGCGCGCCTTGCGCTTCGATGCGATCGTCGACGCGGTCGCGCGCGGCGAGGTCGACGCGGGTCTGATCATCCACGAATCGCGCTTCACCTACCACCGCGCCGGCCTGGTGCAGGCGATCGACTTGGGCGAATGGTGGGAGGCGGCGACCGGCAACGCGATCCCGCTCGGCGCGATCCTGGTGCGGCGCGACGTCGCCGACGACGACGCGCGCGCCCTCGATGTAGCGATCCGCCGCAGCCTGCAGTTCGCGCGCGAGCACGAGGACGCCATCATCGGCTACGTGCGCGAGCACGCCTTCGAGATGGACGAGGCGGTCATGCGCGCGCACATCGGCCTGTACGTCAACGAGTACAGCGACGACCTCGGTCCGGTCGGCATCGCCGCCGTCGAGGACCTCTTCGCGCGTGCGGCCGCGGCCGGCTTCATCGCCGCGGGAGCGCGGCCGGAGTTCGTGTGAACGACGCGTACTCGCGCGCCGCGTTCCTGGCGGGTGGCGGGGCGGTGCTCGCCGCACCGCGCGCCGCGCGCGCGGCGGCGCCGCGGATCGCGCTCGGCGACGACGTCTTCATCCGCGAGGCGTGGCGCGAGCTGCGCGGGCGGACGCTGGGGATCGTCACCAATCCCAGCGGCGTCCTCTCGACCGGCGAGACGGTCGTCGACGCGATCGTGCGGGCCGGGAACCTGCGGGTGAAGGCGCTGTTCGGTCCCGAGCACGGGATCCGCGGCACGACCGGCGCCGGCGAGCACGTCGCCTCGGCGGTCGATACGCGGACCGGCCTGCCGGTCCACAGCCTCTACGGCGCGACGCGCCGGCCGACCGCGGCGATGCTGGACGGGATCGACGTGCTCGTCTTCGACATCCAGGACGTCGGCGCGCGGCCGTACACGTACGTCTCGACGATGGCGTACGTGATGCAGGCGGCGGCCGCCGCCGGCAAGGACGTCTGGGTGCTCGACCGTCCCAACCCGATCGGCGGCCGGCTGATCGACGGCCCCGTCCTCGAGCCGCGCTACGCCTCGTTCATCGGGCTCTACCCGATCCCCGAACGCCACGGGATGACGGTCGGCGAGTTGGCGCGGCTCTTCAACGAACAATTCGGGATCGGCTGCACGCTGCGCGTCGTCGCGATGGAGGGTTGGTCGCGCGAGATGGTCTGGGAGCAGACGGGCCTGACCTGGGTGCCGACCTCGCCGAACATGCCGTACGCGCGCACGACGCTGGTCTATCTCGCGACGGGCTTGGTCGAGGACGGCGGCGTGAACAACGGCGTCGGCACCGACCGGCCCTTCGAGTATGCGGGCGGCGCCGGGTTCGATGCGGCGGCGTTGCGCGACGCCCTGGCCGCGCGCGCGATCCCCGGGATCGAGTTCGAGCCGGCTGAATGGTCGCCGGCGCGCGGTTATTGGGCCGGCCAGACGCTGCGCGGGGTGATGCTGAACGTCACCGATCCGCACGCCTTCCCCAGCGTCCGCACCGCGATCGAGATCCTCTGCGCCGCCCGCGCGCAGGGGAAGTACGCCGTCGCCGGCGCCGCCGGGATGGATCGCGACTGGGGCACCGACGCGGTCCGCCTCGCCCTATCGGCCGGCGCCGGCCCCGACGCGATCGTCGCGGCCTGGGAGCCGCAGCTTCGCGCGTTCCGCGCGCTGCGCGAACGCTACCTGCTGTACTAGTTTATTCGCCGCGCATGAGGGCGCGTTCGCGCAGCAGGCGGATCTGCCAGACGTGGATGAAGCGCTGGATCTCCTCGCGCGTGCGCTCGTCGATGTCGAGGAACTGCACGCCGTGGGCGAACTTGCGGCGCCGCGGGCTGAAGAACGCGATGACGATCTTGCCGTGCACGACCATCTCGCGGAACGGCTCGGGCGGAACCATGATCTTGCGCTTCACCTTGCCGCGCGCGGTCGTCTCGACGATCTCCCGTTCGAGCTGCACGCCGCGCACCAGCTCGTTGGGGAGCGTGAAGCGGATCGAGAGCAGCGTGTCGTTGGGGAGGTCCTCGTCGCCGACCAGCCGCAGGCCGCCGGCTGAGAGGTCGTTGGCCAGGGCCGTCCGCGGCCCGGTCCGCCCGGTCACGTCGTAGAGCACGCTGAACTCGACGGAGGCTCGGAAGTTCTTCCGCTGCGTCTCCGTGATCGTGGCTCGCTGGATCCCGGCCCCCCTGGCCGAGGACTTCTTCCAGAAGAACACCGGGCAAGCGTCTTCCAGGAAGTCCTCCGCCGCCCTCCGTAGCCAGCAGGACTCATGTCCGCCTTCGCCTCGCGGCTGCTCGCCGCGCTGGGCCCGGAAGTCGTCCTCACCGAGCCGGCTGACCTGGCGGTCTACGCCTTCGACGCCTTCACCGAGAACGCGCTGCCCAGCGCGGCGCTGATCCCGCGCGACGCGCGCGAGGTCGCGATCGCGGTCCGCATCGCCGGTGAGTGCGGCGAGCCGGTCGTCCCGCGCGGGGCCGGGACCGGTTTGTGCGGCGGCGCCGTCCCCTCGCGCGGCGGCCTGGTGATCGCGTTCGCGCGGATGAACCGAATCCTCGAGCTCGACGTGCGCAACCGCCGCGCGCGCGTCCAGCCGGGGCTGATCAACCTCGATCTCTCGAAGGCGGTCGCCGGCCACGGGGTCTTCTTCGCCCCCGATCCCTCCAGCCAGAAGATCTCGATGATCGGCGGCAACGTCGGGACGAACGCCGGCGGGCCGCACTGCCTGAGCTACGGCACCATGACCAATCATGTGATCGGCCTCACCTACGTCGACGACGCGGGCGAGCTGCGGCGCACCTCCCTCGACGACCCGGGCTACGATCTGACCGGCGTCCTGGTCGGCTCCGAAGGGACGCTCGGCGTCGTGACGGAGGTCGAGGTGCGGCTGCTGCGCTTGCCCGAAGCGGTGCGCGTCTGCGTGGCCGCCTTCCCCGACGTCGAGAGCGCCTCGGAGGCCGTCTCGGCGATCATCGGCGCCGGGCTCGTCCCGACGGCGCTCGAGATCATGGACGCGCTGATCACCCGGGCGGTCGAGGCCCACTATCACGCCGGGTATCCGGCGGGGGCGGGCGCGGTGCTGTTGGTCGAGATCGCCGGTGCGAACGACGACGTCGCGGCCGGCGAGGCGGCGATCGCCGCGATCGCCCGCGCGCACGGCGCGCTCTCGTGGCGCGCCGCGCGCGACCGCGCCGAGCGCGACCTGCTGTGGGCGGCGCGCAAGGGCGCCGCCGGCGCGATCGGGCGCATCGCCCCGAACTACTACATCCAAGACGCGTGCGTTCCGCGCACCCGGCTGCCCGAGGTGATGCACGTGATCGACGAGATCGCGCGCGCCCACCGGTTACCGGTCGGCAACGTCTTTCACGCCGGCGACGGCAACCTGCACCCGCTGCTGATGTTCGACCGCCGCATCCCGCGCGAAGTGCAAGCCGTCATCGACGCCGGCGTCGAGATCCTGACCGCCTGCATTGCGATGGGCGGGACGATCAGCGGCGAGCACGGGATCGGGTTCGAGAAGCGCGAGACGCTCTCGCTGGTGTTCTCGACCGACGACCTGGCGGCGATGGGTCGCGTGCGCGACGTGTTCGATCCGCGCCGCGCGTTCAATCCCGACAAGATCTTCCCCAGCGGCGCGGCGTGCGGCGAGGTCGGCGTGCGCGCCGCGGCCTCGGCGTGATCGCCAAAGGTGCGCGCGCCCGCCGCGGACCCGGCGCGCTCGGCGCGCACGAGCCGGCCCAGGTCGTCGAACCGGTCGACGCCGCCGAAACCGCCGCCGCGCTGGCCGCCGCCGCGGCCGCCGGTGCCGCCGTCGTCGTCCACGGCGGCGGCACGCTGCAAGCCGCCGCGAATCTTCCCGCGCGCTACGACGTCGCGCTCTTGACCCGGCGGCTCGACGCCGTGCACGCCTACGACCCGCGCGATCTCACCATCGGCGTGGGCGCGGGGACGACGCTCGAGGTGCTCGCGCGCCGGCTGGCCGAGCACAGGCAGTTCGTCCCGTTCGACGCGCCGCTCGCCGCGCGCGCGACGCTCGGCGGCACGCTCGCCGCCGGTTGGGCCGGCCCGCGGCGCGCGCGCTACGGCCGGCCGCGCGACCTGGTGATCGGGACGACCGTCGCGCTGGCCGACGGCACCTGCGCGAGCAGCGGCGGGATGGTCGTCAAGAACGTGACCGGCTACGATCTGGGCAAGCTCTACGTCGGCTCGCACGGCACGCTCGGCGCGCTGGTGCGGGTCAACCTCAAGCTGCTGCCCGCGCCGGCGGCGCGCCGGCTCGCGCTCGCGCCGTTCGAACCCGAGACGCGCGAGCGGGTCGTTGCGCACGCCCGCGAACGCGAGATCGAGCCGGCCGCGCTGCTCGTGCTCGACGGCGGCTTCGTGCCGCGCCATCTGGCCGACCGCGACGGCCGACCGTTGGTCGTCGCGCTGTTCGAGGGCTCCGAAGTGCTGGTCGACCGCGCGCTGCGCGAGTACCGCTCGGCGCTCGGCGCCGCCGGGGTCGCCGAGACGCGCATCCTCGACGACCGCGTCGCCGGCGACGCGTTCCAAACGATCCTCGACGGCTACGTCGGCGCGCGCGAGCGCAGCGCGACCTTCCTCGCGCGCGGGTTGCCCTCGGAGGCGAGCGCCCGCGCCGAGCGCGCGCGCGGCGTGGTCCCCGACGGCTATGCGCTGGAGACGATCGCCGATCTCGCGACCGGCGACGTCGTCGTGCGGTTGAGCTGGCGCGCCGCGGCCGAGGCCGCCTTCCCGGCTGCGGTCGGCGGGCTGCGCGCGGCGCTCGGCCGCGCGCACCGGATCGCCGGCGATCCGCGCGCCTGGGAGCTGGTCGACGCCTGGGGCGAGACGCCGTCGGCGTTGGCGACGATGCGCGGCATCAAGCAACGCTTCGACCCCGCTGGGACGCTCGCGCCGGGACGGTTTCTCAGTGGGCTCTGATCCCCGCTCGGCGCGCGTCCCCGACGCGCTCTGGCTCGACGTGCGCCGCACCTTGGCGGTCGTCTTTCGCCGCCCCAGCCGCTTGGTGCGACTGGTCGCGCTCGGACCGCGCGGCTGGTTCGCGACGGCGCGCTTTCTGACCGCGGTCATCCCGCGCAGCGGCCGGGAGCTGGCGCGCATCCGCCTGCGCGCCGCGGCGATCCCCGACGCGGTCCTGCGCGAGCAGGCGCTGGCGTCGATCGATCTCAAGGCGTATCACGTTCACGGCGGCGCGATCCTGGCGACCTTTCTGCGCGGTGAGACGGCGCAGCGTTACATCTCGATCGTCGCCGCGCTCGAGACGATCTACGACTACCTCGACAACCTGTGCGATCGCGTCCCCGACGTCTCCCAGACGGCCTACGCCGCGTTGCACGGCGCGCTGCTCGACGCGCTCGACGACCGCCGCGCGCTGGGCGACTGGTACCGCGCCGGTCCGGCCGGCGACGACGGCGGCTATCTGCGCGGGCTGGTCGAGACGGCGCGCGCCGGACTGCGGGCGCTGCCGCACTACGACGCGGTGCGCGAGCAACTGCTCGAGGTCGGCGAGTACTACGCGGAGCTGCAGGTGCTCAAGCACGGGCCGAGTGGCGTGCGCGAGCGCGACTGCGGCGCCTGGTACGCCCGCCACCGCGACCGCTTCCCCGGCCTCGCCTGGTGGGAGTTCGCCGCCGCCTGCGGCTCCTCGCTACCGGTCTTCGCCCTGATCGATCTGGCTGCGCGCACGCGCTTCGATCCGGCCGAGATCGACGCGACGTTGCGCGCCTACTTCCCGGGCGTCTCGGCGATCCACATCCTGCTCGATTACTTCATCGACCAGGCCGAGGACCGCGAGCATGGCGAGCTCAACTTCGTCGCCTGCTATCCCTCGAGCGGCGCGGCCGTCGAAGCGTTGGGCGGCCTCGTCCGCAGCACGCTGGTGCGGTTGCGCACGCTGGCCGGCGCGGCCCGGCACCGCTTCGTCGTGCAGGCGATGTGCGTCTTCTACCTGACCCACCCCAAGGTGTTCGAGCAACGCCTCGATCGCGAGAGCGCGACGCTGCTCAGCGCGCTCTCATAGATATGAAGCCACGATGAGAAGACGCTTGGACGAGGCTGGGACCGACACGCTCGGAGATTGGGTATAGTTGTAGCTATTATGATGAACTTTTCCACCAGCGGTACGCTGCGGGCGCTGGCGGCGAGCCTCGCGGCAAGTGTAGCGTTGGCCCTGCCGCTCGTCGCGAGCGCGCAGACCGCCCCGTCCTACTCCCAGGTCCCTCCCTACGCGACGCACGAGGATCAGATCCAAGGCCGAATCGTGAGCTTCGACGGCGCCTACGCGCTGCGCGTCCACGACGAGCGCGGCTTCGTCGACAACGTCCAGCTTCACCAGGGGACGGTGATCAACCCAACCGGGCTTACGCTGCGGCCGGGAATGTCCGTCTCGATCCTGGGCCACCCGCAGGGCAACGTCTTCGCGGCCAACGAGATCGACACGCCGTACACCTACTTGGTGGGCTACCCCTACCCGTATCCGTACTACGGACCGCAAGTTGGCGTCGGCTTGTATTTCGGCGGGCGTCACTGGCGCTGACCGCCGAGTGACGGCGCTCGCACCGCTCGGCTGAGTCGGCCCGCCACGCAGGTCGGCCGGCTGGGCGCGTGCAAGCGGCCAACGTGTTCGCACTGCGCGTGCTCGGCACGCTGGTCGCTGCGACCGTCTTGGTCGCGGCCGCACCCGTCTCGGCGATCCGCGGATTCGATCCGCTCGCCGGCGCGCGCGAGCACGTCGACGAGGCGCTCTTCCTCGACATCCCCAGCGCCCAGGGCGCGCAAGATGCCGCCGAGTTGCTGGGCACGCACCCGCACTACGCCGGCACGCCGGCCGACCACGCCTTCGCGCTGAAGACCCGCGACCTGCTGCGCGAGTACGGCTTCGACGCGCGGGTCGAATCGTTCACCGCGCACATCGACACGCCGCGCAAGCTGGTGCTCGAACTCTACGCCGATTCGCGGCTCTACCGGCCGCGCGAGTCGATCTTCATCGGCCCGCGAGGGACGCGGCCGACCGACTTCGAGCTGCGCGAGGTCGGTGATCCGGCCGACCCGGCGACCCTCGATCCGGCAGTCGGCCTCCCGTTCAACGCCGGCGCCGCGAACGGCGACATGACCGGACCGCTGCTCTACGCGAACCGCGGGCTGCCCGCCGACTTCGCAACCTTGCGCGCCGCCGGCGTCGACGTGCGCGGCGCGATCGCGCTGATCCGCTACGGCGCCGCGTTCCGCGGACAACTCGTGCACGACGCGCAAGAGGCCGGCGCGATCGCCGTCGTCCTCTACGACGACCCGGCCGACGACGGCGCCGCCCGCGGCCCCACCTATCCCGCCGGTCCCTGGCGCCCCGCCGCTTCGGTGCAGCGCGGCTCGCTCGGCGCGGGGATTCGCATCCCCGTTTTGCCGGTCAGCGCGAACACCGCGCGCACGATGCTGCGCGGCCTGCATGGAGCCGTCGGTCCGGCCGGTTGGGCCGGCGCGCTCGATGCACCGTACCCGGTCGCCAAAGGGCCGGCCTATGCGCGCGTCGCCGTCATCCTCAATCACGAGACGCGCACGCTGTGGAACACGATCGGCGTCCTGCAAGGCGCGCAGTCGACCGAGTCGGTCGTGCTCGGCGCGCACCGCGACGCGTGGGTCGCCGGCGTCGGCGACAACGGCGCCGGGACGACCTCGTTGCTCGAGACCGCGCGCGGCCTGGGCTATCTCGCCAAGAGCGGCCGGCGCTCGGCGCGCACGATCGTCATCGCGCTGTGGGACGGCGAAGAGGTCGGGCTACTCGGCTCGGCGGCGTACGCCCACGCGCACGAACGCGAGCTGCGCGCCGGCTGCATCGCCTACCTGAACGCCGACGAGGACGTGACCGGTCCGGCCTTCGGCGCGACCGCCGTTGGGGCACTCGGGCCTTCGTTGATCGAGACGACCCGCACCGTCGAAGATCCCGCCCGCGAGCGCACCAGCGTGCACGAACGCTGGAGCGCGCAGCAGCACGGCGTCGTCTTGCGCACGCCCGGCGGCGGCAGCGATCACGAGTCGTTCCTCTACCGCTTCGGGACGCCGGTCGCCGAGATGGGCTTCTACGGTCCGTTCGGCCCGTATCACTCGAGCTACGACACCGCACTCTACGCGGAGCGGCAGAGCGATCCGTACTTCGTGCTGCACCGCGCCAACGCGCAGCTCTACGGCATCCTCGCCTTGCGGCTGGCCAACGCCAACGTCCTGCCGTACGATTTCAGCGCCTACGTCCCGGCGCTGGAAGTCGGCGTCGCCGAGTTGCAGCAGCGCGCGCACGTCGACGGTCGCACGATCGACCTCCTTCCGCTGCAGCGCGCGATCGATCAGTTCCGCCACGTCGCCGCGCATGCCGACGATGCGATCGCGCAAGGCGGTGGGCCGGGCGACGTGTGGACGCTCGATGCAGCACAGACGATCGACGGCGTTGCCTACGGCGTCTCGGGCTACGCGTCGCTCGCCTATCCCGCGATCTCCGCCGCGTACGCCTCGGGGTCGGCGAGTGGGCTGACCGATGCGATCGCGGCGACCGCCGCCGCGGTCGACCGCGCACGCACCGACCTGCGCTTCCCCGTCGTCCCGGCGAGCTGAATCTCCGCCGTCGCGACCGCATCATGCGCGTCACCATCCTGGGCGCTTCCGGCTTCGTCGGCCACCATCTGGCAGCGGCGCTGCGTGCGCGCGGCGACGAGGTCGTGACCGCCTCGCTGCGCGACCCCGCCGCTGCCGCCACGACCAGCGCCGGGAGCGACGCCGTCGTCAACCTCGCCGGCGCGCCGGTCTCGCAGCGCTGGACGAAGGCCCACCGGCGTGAGATCGCGCGCACGCGCATCGACCTGCCGCGCGCGTACCTCGCCGCGCTGGCGAACGTCGCGCCGCGGCCGCGCGCGTACGTCAGCGCGTCGGCCGTCGGGTACTACGGAACCAGTCGCAGCGCGACGTTCACCGAGACGAGCCCGGCCGCCGGCGACTTCCTGGCGCGGGTCTGCGCCGATTGGGAAGCGACGGCCGACGGGGCCGCGGCGCTCGGGCTGCGGGTCGCCAAGATTCGGACGGGGCTTGCACTCGGTACGGACGGCGGCGCGCTGGCGAAGCTGCTCCCGCTCTTCCGAGCCGGCCTGGGCGGGGTCATCGGCGATGGGGCGCAGTGGTGCTCCTGGATCCACGTCGACGACCTGGTCGGCATCTACCTCCATGCCCTCGACGGCGTCGCCGGCGTCCTCGACGCCACCGCCCCGAACCCCGTCGTCAACCGTACGTTCACCCGCGCGCTCGGCCGCGCCCTCGGGCGCCCGACGCTCGTTCCGGTCCCGGCGTTCGCCGTCGGGCTGCTGCTCGGCGAAGCTGCGGTGATCGTGACCGAGGGCCAGCGCGTGCTCCCGGAGCGGACGCTCGCGACCGGCTACGCGTTCCGCTACCCCGGGCTCGACGGCGCGCTGCGCGCCTTGGTGAACCAAGCTTCACACACCTGAGGGCCGGCGCGCAGGGAATCTCCGGGGGGACTCGACAACGGATCGGGATGGCGACGCTTTCCGCACCCGTCCTGAGCTCCACGCTCGGGTCGACGATGTCCGATCAGCCGCTCGGCATCCGCGCGATCTTCGAGCACGCGATGCGCAACCATCCGCGCAAGCAGATCGTCTCGCGCGAAGGCAACGACGTCCGGCACTTCACCTACGCCGAGTTCGGCAAGCGCGTCGCCAAGCTCGCCAACGCGCTGAGCGCGCTCGGGATCGGCCCGGGCGATCGCGTCGCCTCGTTCGCCTGGAACGGCTACCGGCACCTCGAACTCTACTACGCGGTGCCGATGATCGGCGCGGTCCTGCACACCGTCAACATCCGCCTCTTCCCCGACCAGGTCGCGTTCGTGCTCGACCACGCCGAGGACCGCGCCGTCTTCTACGACGGCTCGCTGGTCAAAGCGATCCGCGCCGGCCACGAGCACCGGCCCAATCTCAGCCGCATCTTCGTGCAGATGGGACCGGCGGCCGAAGAGTTCCCCGGCGCGCTCGACTACGAGACGCTACTGGCGCGCGAGCCCGACACCTACGCCTGGCCCGACATCGACGAGCGCGCGGCCGCGATGCTCTGCTACACCTCGGCGACGACCGGCGATCCGAAGGGCGCGCTCTTCTCCCACCGCTCGACCTACATTCATACGCTGGCGATCGGCCTGGCCGACGCAATGGCGATCACCGAACGCGATCGGCTGCTGCCGATCGTCCCGATGTTCCACGTCAACGCCTGGGGGACGCCGTTCCTCGCGCTGCTGGTCGGTGCCGACTTCATCATGCCGATGGAGCGGCTCGATCCCGCCGGCGTGATCGAGCTGTGCGAGCAGGAAAAGGTGACGATCTCGGCCGGCGTGCCGACGGTCTGGATGGGCGTGCGCGACATGCTGCTGGCGCAGAACAAGCGGCTGCCGCTGCTCAAGCGCGTCATCATCGGCGGCTCCGCGATGCCCAAGTCGCTGATGGACGATCTCGCGCAGCTCGGGATGAGCGCCTGCCACGCCTGGGGCATGACCGAGATGTCGCCGATCGGAACGATGGCCTCGGACTATTCGCTGCTCGACGATCAACCCGAGCGGCAGCGGCAGGAGCGCTACAAACAGGGTCGCTTCAACCCGATTGTCTCCTGGCGCGTCGTCGACGAGCACGGCCGCGACGTTCCGCAGGACGGCGTCGCGCGGGGTGAGCTGCTGGTGCGCGGCTTCGCCGTCGCGCGCTCCTACTATCACAACGAGAGCGCGACCAAGGCCGCCTTCGAGCCCGACGGCTGGTTCCACACCGGCGACGTCGTGACGATCGACGAGTACGGCTACATCGAGATCGTCGACCGAGTGAAAGACTTTATCAAGTCGGGCGGCGAATGGATCTCCTCGGTCGAGGTCGAGAATCTCCTGATGGGCCACCCCGGCGTCAAAGAGGCTGCGGTGTTCGGGATCGTCCATCCGAAGTGGCAGGAGCGCCCCGTCGCCGCGGTCGTCATGCGCGAGGGGCACGCGGCCGACGAAGAGGCGCTCCGCACCTGGATGCTCGAGCGCCTCGCCAAATGGCAGACCCCCGACCGCGTCGTCTTCATGGATGTCATCCCGCGCACGGGTGTCGGGAAGTTCCTCAAACGCGAGCTGCGCGCTCGCTACGAGCACCTATTCTCCGAAAGCGAGCCCGTGTGATGTCGTCCATGCCCGAGCTATCGATCTTCAGCAAGGACCCCAGCAAAGGCAACTTCCCGGCGGGGCACCGCTTCTTCTCGTTCGGAGAACGCGGTGAACTGATGTACGTCGTGGTCAGCGGCGAGGTCGAGATCACCCTGCGCGGCAAGCTGCTCGAGACAGTCGGGCCCGGCGGCCTCTTCGGCGAGATGGCACTGATCGATCACCACGAGCGCAGCGCCGACGTCGTCGCCAAGACCGACGTCGAGGCAGCTCTCATCGATCAGAAGCGCTTTCTCTACCTCGTCAGCCACCATCCGTTCTTCGCCGTCGAAGTCATGAAGGTCATGGCCTTTCGCTTGCGGAGATTCGACGCGTCGCTCTGACGCAAACCTAACAAACGTCGGTAGCATACGCATCGACGAATGGCAAGGCTTAGCAGCATGCGACCAAAGCATGAATGTCAGGTCTCTGCTTGAGGTCGCGCCGTAACGTTTGGCGCTCCTACTGAACGGACATCTTGCCCATTGCGGGTTGACACGTAGAGTCTCGATTTGAAAGCGAGTCTTCCTTGCTTGGCCTTGATGGATTGAACATCCGTATCTTTTGCGCGGCTTCCTTGACACTCGCTCTCGCCGCCTGCGGTGGCGGTGGCAGCGCCACCCCGCCGGTCAGAGCCACACCGGTCTCGCCCGGTGGCTCGGCCACGGCCCCCGAGAGTATCTCGTTCCGCATCCCGGCCCCAGCGTTGTCCGGTATAACGAACCCGCCGTCCGCGAGCCAGACGAAGACTTCGCTTTCATCCCGCAAGCCGCTCTACGTCTCCCCCGATACGTCGGCTTTCACCCTCTCGATCGACGGTGACCTCGTCTTCAGCGGCGCTTCGGCGACCACGCCGGGTTCGAGCGCGACGACGAATATCCCGAACCAAACGGGCACGGCGTCGTATACCATCACCGCCGGCGGCAGAAGCCCGAACGCGTACTATACCGTCACGGCCTCAGTCGACGTTCTGCCCGGCCAGCACACGATCGGCGTCGCTCTGACCGCGTTGGACGGCTTCGTGCTCTCGGAAGCGCAGCAAACGTACACGCTCAACGGCGGGTCCAATCCGGCCGCCGTGTTCTCCCTGCAGGGCGTCGTCGATTCCGCCTTCTGGTGTGATGCTGCCTGCGACGGTGGGGCCGGCACGCCGAGCGCCAGCGGTGTCTACACGCTCGATGTGTACCCGACCGACCATGAGGGCGACGCCATCGTCTATCAGACCAGCGGCAGCGCCCCGGTGTCGCTCGATAACGGTCCGGTGAACCTCATCGAAGCGACCGACAGCAACGGGGGCGGCACGGTCACGATCGCCAACGCCGGCCCGTTCACGAATCCGGGCAACGCCTTTACGATCGGGTCGGGCAGCCAGTCGGGCTACAGTGTTGCCCTCCAGTGCGCAAAGATCGGCACAGCCACGGTGGCGATGCAAGTGGGTCCGGCGACCGCCGGTGGCGTGAGCGGATTCAACTACGCGGCCCCGATCAATACGAGCCTGGACCCGGTGGATGCTAGTACGGGCAACCCCTGGGCAACACCGCAAACGAACGTCTATACGACGCCCAACCTGCTCGTCGGCCCGGTCCCGGTCACGCAGGACTTCGGGAACGAGTTGAGCCTGAGCTGCGACGCAAACCTCAACTTGACGGTCGTGTAAGGATCTCGAATGAGCTCATGAAGGCGTTGCGATCGCTCGCTCGACGATCCGCCTTCGTGAAGACGATCAACACGTAAAGGCGGTCGCCGGTGTAGTACGCCTGGACGTCGTAGTGGCCGTCCGGGCCCTGCGCCGTAAACGCTCGGCCCGTAACACCGTTCAAGACGGTCGCCTTGTCCGAGAGCAACGTCTTGCCGATCGTGATCCCGTCCCGATACGCTTCGAGGGTCGCTTCCGGTGTGCCGGGGTTCATACCCGGCGGGTAATCGTAGTACGTCACCAGATAGCGGACATCGCCGTTCTCCAGCGAGAGGGAGAACTCGAAGAGATTCGTCGTCTTCCCCGGCCCGCTCGGCACCGGTACGATCTGGGACGTCGGCGTGCCGGGCATCAGGACGCTGAAGCGCCCCTCCGAAGAGACGAACCGCTGGAGACTCGGATCGGCCGCCGCTCCGACGCCGACGAAGAGCAGCAACGCCGCCGCGATGCCGACGGAGACGCTACGCGTAGTCTTGCAACCGTGGATAGCGTGCGCCGAATAGCTTCGGGACATCCACGCCGTATGCGTCACTCAAAGATTGCAGCTCGGCTTCGGTGGGAAGCGCTTTGCCGGCCTCAACGTCGATGAGGCGCTGCACATCGATCGCCGCTGCTGCTGCGACCGCCTCGAGTGACATCCCGTGCTCGATGCGGACTTGAACCAGCGTCTCGGCCAAGGCCTGTCTGGATCGCTCGTCAGGGGTCATGGAGTCCTTTCGCCTTTCGCGCGCCGCACGAACTGGAGGGCGGTGAGCCGAGTGGAGACCGAGGCGACCTTCACGTCGATGAAGCCGCGGTCCCGCAGGATCGTGCGGATCGCCGCTTGACCGAGCGGGGCGTCTTTGCCCTTGACGTAGACGACCCAGAGTCGACCGCCGCGTGCGAGCGCTCGCGCATGTGCTTTGAGGACCGAAGCGAGCACGGCGGCATCGTCGATTCGTGCGACGATGATGTCGGCGTCGACGGCGCCGTTCGCTCGTGTGGCCTCGGCGAGCGCTGCCGCGAGGGCGTCATCGTCTACCTCGCCTTCGACGCGGACTCGGGTCGTCGGGGTGGTGAGGCCGAGCTTCTTCGCGAGCGACGGCGGTGGCGCGACGAGCGCCGTGGCCCAGCGCGCGGCGAGCGGCCCGAGGGCAAGTTCGATCTGCTCGTCTCCGGCGGTGCAGCGCAGCGTCCCACCTTCGACGCGGATCTCGCTGAGCGCGTCGAGCCGCGCCCGCGCGCGAAACGCGCCGCGCGCGATCAGCTCGGGCGGCTCGATGAGCACGGTCACCGCGCCGCTGCGCGTTCCCCAGCGCGCCTGGCAGCGCGTCTCGCGTCCCATCGCGGTCAACCTTCCGTCTATTTGCGGCGGTGGCGCTTCACCAGATCCGAAAGTGACTGGGCGCCCGTGCGATCGAGCACTGTACCAAGGGTAGCATCGCTCCGAAATCCCGAGAGGAAGTCGTCGCCGTAGACCTTTCGCAGCGTGCGCACTAGGGTGTCGGACCGCTTTATCTGCGCCTCGCCGTCTTCGTCACGATGGCGACCATTGAAGCTACGCTCTTTTGCCATATCTTAGGTACCTATCCCGAGACTACCGCGGGCCAACAAGGGAACATGTGTTCGGATCGTATCACGCCGCGGTCCCTTGTTTCAACTGGCCGCCCTTGTGATTGTAGTAGCGATGAAGTTCGATGTCTCGTGCAGGCGGCGCCAACGTGCTCGACCCGAGTGAGGAGGCGCGGAACATTGCGGCGTTCAGCCTCGGCCAACTCTTGCAGAAGGACAGTTCGGTCGAGTCCGGCCTCAGAGCCATGCTGCGAATAGCGACCATGCGCGGCCATCTCTGGTGGCAGGCGTGGGCGTTCATGCAACTGACGAACTTCTACGAGCCTGATGCAATGGATGGGGTGCATCTTCTTATCGAGTCGGCATTCCCCGACGCTGAACGGCGGAGCGGTCTGCTCGAATCAGCCATGGCCAGTGTCAGAGAGACGAGGATAGTTGGTGCGTCGGACCCGCCAAAATACTACCTCGCCGATGTCGGAGACCTGGAACGAGACCTTCCGATCTTCGAAGCGCGGCTCTTGCGCAAGATCACGGTGGAACGCTCAGCTCAACGCGACATGCGTCGCACAATTCTGAACCGCATCAAGAATCGGGTCCAGATCTACCTCATGGCCATCGAAAACGGGGCGACACTCCCGAGGGAGAGTGACGAGGCCTAGCGGCCACCGTCGAGGACCAATGGGCAATCCCACCCAACATTACGAGCATGGAGCCCGTTGACGCGGATGCGGCCATCCTCACGCTCGCGTGCCGGAACCGGCCGGGGATCGTCGCCGCGGTCGCGACGCGCATCTTTGAGCGCGGGTTCGACGTGCGCGAGGCGCAACAGTACGAGGACCCCGCGGCGGGGACGTTCTTCATGCGGGTCGTCTTCCAACCCGCTCGTCCCGACGCCGATCACGCCGTGCTGCGGGCGGACTTCGAGCGCCTGAGCGGCGAGCTCGGTCTGCACTGGACGGTGCGCCCTACTGCGCAGCGCTGGCGCGTGATGATCCTCACCTCGCGCGAGCATCACTGCTTGGCGGACCTGGTCTATCGGTGGCGACTCGGCGAGCTACCAATGGATATCGTCGCGGTCCTTGCCAACCACCCGGCGGAGACATACACAGACGTCCCGCTCGCCGGCATCCCCTTCCACCACCTGCCCGTCGCACCGGGAGCGAAGGCGCAGCAGGAGGCGCAGGTGTGGCAGCTCGTGCAGGAGACCGGCACGGAGCTGGTCATCCTAGCTCGCTACATGCAGATCCTCAGCGCCGACCTCACCGCGAAGCTCGCCGGCCGCTGCATCAACATCCACCACTCCTTCCTACCCGGCTTCAAGGGCGCGCGCCCGTACCAGCAGGCGCACGCGCGCGGCGTGAAACTCGTCGGCGCGACGGCGCACTACGTCACCGCCGATCTCGACGAGGGTCCGATCATCGAACAGGACGTCGAGCGCATCAGCCACAGCGACACCCCCGAGACCCTCGTCCGCAAAGGCCGCGACATCGAACGCCGCGTCCTAGCCCGCGCCGTCCGCTACCACCTCGAAAGCCGAGTGTTGCTGAATGATCGGAAGACTGTCGTGTTTGGAGATTGATGGGTTGGCTACGAGCTTAACGAGCAGGGCAAAGCCTTGTCCGACTCTGATGATGGAACGTGGCCAGGCGCACTACTGCGGACCTCCTGGTATCGCCAACTTTCCATACGATATGAGGACTCGGGCCGTATCCTGTCCATTCATGATGCAATAGTGCGTCGGCTTGCCATGCGCACGTTGCTCGTTGACCTTCCCTTCAACATCCTTAATGACCGATTCTGAGATATTGCCGACGAATTGAACGATATAGAGCAGTGCCGGAGAGGTAAACAGGCGCACGATCTGATCACCATTGGCCCCGCAATCGCGAAGCTCCATGGTGTGCTTTCGCAAGCCATTGCCTTTGAGCAAGAACGCAGTGGCAACACGGCGCCCATTTACTCGGACCTGGCTTGAATAAAGGTCATTTGTCTCTCCCCCCCAGTCCTTCTTATGAAATACTTTGTTGATGATCTGCTCGAAACCGATCTGTACTTCATCTTCGGGAACGTCTAAGTAGCCATCAGCGCTCAGTAATGGCGCAACGAATTGCGGATTGACGTCTCGTGCCGCGGCGAAACTGTCAATATCTTCAATATATAAGCGGACCGCTTCAGGCAAGTCAGTGTATCGATTAGGCGCACCATCTAGAATGTTGCGAAGCTCGGTCACGAACCCTTGGAGTCTATATCGCGTCTGTGCGTAGCGAGGATCTAAGCCCGTGAAACTCATGTGGAGTTGCGTCAGCTCGCGAAACCCGTTCCACTCAAGACTAGTCGGGAAGATAGCGGTGAGAGTCGGACGAACCTCGTCATTCGCCCAAGCGAAGAGCTGCTGCTCGTATCGTACGTTGTCTGCGTCTGCGTTGAACGTCCCGGCTTGCTTTCGCTCATTATAGTCGAGCTCGAGGTCCTGCAGCACCTCATAGCCTCTGTTTATGAGCATGATAAGCTGATCACGAGCCGCAGATAGCGACATTCGCAGGCGCACGCGAGCTACTGCCGATTCCTCGTGTCGAGGCCGACAGCCGCGTTATCGTCGCCGCGGTGGAAGCGCGTACCGCGCTTCGTGCGGGCGTACAACCACCACACCCCACTCTCATGAGGGCAGGCGCACTTCGTATTCAGCCGGACTGTGTCGGTCCAATATGCCGTAACATCACCTCGGCATGCCGCCGCCGGGGCGTCTCCAACGCGCCCCAGCCTTCGGTCACGGTAATCGCCGGGTTCCCTTAGTTTAAATTGACCTCAAACAACCCGGCAGCGCCCATGCCGCCGCCGATGCACATGGTGACGACGACGTACTTGGCGTTGCGGCGTTTGCCTTCGATGAGGGCGTGCATGACCATGCGGGCGCCGGAGACTCCGTACGGGTGGCCGATCGAGATCGCGCCGCCGTCGACGTTGAAGCGGTCGTTGGGGATGCCCAGGGTGTCGCGGCAGTAGATCGTCTGCACGGCGAAAGCTTCGTTGAGCTCCCAGAGACCGATGTCATCGATGCTCAGCTTGTGGCGGCGTAGAAGATCAGGGACGGCGAAGATCGGGCCGATCCCCATCTCGCCGGGCTCGCAGCCCGCGACCGTCATCCCGCGGTAGAAGCCGAGCGGGTTGATGCCGCGCGTGCGCGCTTCGTCGGCATCCATGATCACCACGGCAGCGCCGCCGTCGGAGAGCTGGGAGCTGTTGCCGGCGGTGATCGAGGAGTTCTTGTCGAGCACGCCCTTGAGCGAGGCGAGTCCCTCGAGGGTCGTGTCGGGGCGGTTCCCCTCGTCCTTCGTTAGCGTGACGAGCTCTTCGGAGAACGAGCCGTCCTCCTTGTGCTCGACGTACTTCCAGCTCGGAAGCGGGACGATCTCGGCGTCGAAGCGGCCGGCGACCTGCGCCGCGGCGACCCGCTGCTGCGACTGCAGCGAGTACTCGTCTTGCCGCTCGCGTGAGACGTTGTACTTCTTGGCGACGAAGTCGGCCGTCTGCAGCATCGGCGTGTAGATGTCGGGGTCGTGCCGCAGCATCCACTCTTCGGTGAAGCCCTTGGTGTTGACGTCGTTCTGCACCAGCGAGATCGACTCGACGCCGCCAGCAACGATGACCTTCACGCCGTCGGCGATCACGCGGCCGGAGGCGGTCGAGATCGCCTGCAGTCCGGAGGCGCAGTAGCGGTTGATCGTCGTGCCGGGGACGCGCAGCGGCAGCCCCGCGCGCAGCGCGGCGACGCGACCGATGTTGTGGCCGGTCGCGCCTTCGGGCAGACCGACACCGAGGACGACGTCCTCAATCTCGTTGGGGTCGACGCCGGCTCGCGCGACGGCGTGCTCGATGGCGTGACCCGCCATCGTCGCGCCGTGGGTTTGGTTGAATGCGCCGCGGAAGGCCCGACCGATCGGGGTCCGCGCCGCTGAGACGATCGCCGCCTCAGGCATGGGTGAGCTCCTTGGAATAAGTTGCGATGGTGCCGCCGCGTTTCGCGATCTCCGCGAGCAGCGGTGCGGGGGTCCACTGGTCGCCGAACTGCGCCCGGTAGCCCTCCATGATTGTGACGGCCTTGGCGTCGCCGATCTCGTCGACGTACCACATCGGGCCGCCGTGGTGCGGTGGGAAGCCGTAGCCGTAGACGAAGACGATGTCCTCGTCGCCGGAGCGCAGCGCGATGCCCTTCTCGAGCAGGTCGGCGCCGACGTTGGCCAGCGCCAGCCAGAGCCGATCGATGATCTCTTGATCGGAGATCTCGCGCGGCTTGATGCCGAGGCGCTTGGCGTCCTCGGCGAAGAGCGCCTCGATCTCCTCGGAGCGCTGCGGCTCGCGGTTGCCCTTGATGTAGTCGTGGAAGCCGGCGCCGGTCTTCTGGCCCCAGCGCTTGCGCTCGTACATCGTGTCGACGACGGACGACTTGGCGCCCAGCGAGTCCGGCCGCTCCTTCTGAATGTGGTAGAACACGTCGACGCCGGAGAGGTCGAAGGTCGCGAACGGACCCATCGCCATCCCGGCGGCCTTCATCACCGCGTCGATCTGGATCGGGGTCGCGCCCTCGGTCGCCAGCGCGATCGCTTCGCGCGAGTAGTCGAAGAACATCCGGTTGCCGATGAACCCGAACGCGTTGCCGGAGATCACGGCGACCTTCTTGAGCGTCTTGCCGAGCGCAATCGCGGTCTGCAGCGTCTGCGCCGACGTCTCCTTGCCGCGCACGATCTCGAGCAGCTTCATGATGTTCGCCGGGGCGAAGAAGTGCAGCCCGACGACCTGGCCGGGGCGCTTCGTCACCGCGGCCATCTCGTCGATGTCGAGGGTCGAGGTGTTCGAGGCGAGGATCGCCTCGGGCTTGATCGCCGCGTCGAGCTTGGCGAAGATCTGCTTCTTGAGGTCCATCCGCTCGACGACCGCCTCGACGACGATGTCGACGTCAGCGATCTCGGCGTAGTCGGACTCGAAGGTCACGAGTTGGCTCTGCTGCCAGGCCTGCTCCTGGGTGAGCCGGCCCTTCTTCACCTGGTACGAGAACGTCCCGAAGACCAGCTCGCGCGCCTTGGTGATCTGCTCGTCGCTGATGTCGACGACCGTCACCGGGATGCCGACGCTGGCGAAGGTGATCGCGATGCCGGTGCCCATCGTCCCGGCGCCGATGACGGCGGCCTTGGCGATCTTCTGCGGCTCGGCTTTGGCTAGACCCGGAACCTTGCCCAGCTCGCGCTCGGCGAAGAAGATGTGGCGCAACGCCGCCGACGGCTTCGAGGCGAGCAGCTCGTCGAACAGACGATACTCGCGCGCGAGGCCGCGTTCGAAGGGCAGCTCGACCGCCGCCTGCACGGCGTCGATCAGCTTGTGGGCGGCCAAGCCGCCGTTGTCCTCGGGCGGGACCAGCTTGTGCGCCTGCGCGACGACGAACGGCGTCGCGAACAGGCCCAGGTTCGCGATCCCGAGCGACGCCTGGATCTGCGAGAGGCGGCGCTTGGGTTTGCCGGCGTAGCCCTTGGCCGCCGCGACGACGTCGCCGTCGACGACCGCGTCGAGCATCTTCTTCTCGAGCGCCTCGGGCGCTTTGATCATCTCGCCCTTGAGCATCAGCTGCATCGCGTCGTTGGCGCCGATCAGCCGTGGCAGGCGCTGCGTTCCGCCTGCGCCCGGCAACAGGCCGAGCTTGATCTCGGGCAAGCCGACGCGCGAGCGCGAGGTCGCGACGCGATAGTCGCAGGTCAGCGCCAGCTCGTAACCGCCGCCCAGCGCCATCCCGTCGATCGCCGCGACGTAGAGCTTCTTGCCATGCTCGATCGCCGCCATGACGTCGCGCGCGGTCTTCGTCTCCGGCCCGGGCTTCTGGTCGATGGCGTTGAGGTCGTTGACGTCGGCGCCGCCGCTAAGGTAGCCGTTGGCGCCGGTGAAGACGACCGTCGTGACGTTCGGGTCGTTCTCGGCCTCCTGGATCGCCGCGACCAGCTCCGCGCAGAGCGCGAAGGAGAGCGCGTTGACCGGTGGGCTGTCGAGGGTGATCAGCCGGACCCCGTCACCGAGGTCCGAGCCTTTGACTTTCCACTGCGGCTGGGTGAGTTGACTCATCTTCCTTCTCTGTCGTGCCTGTGCGCTATCGTGTCTCTAGACGGTCGCGAGCGAGCGGCGCTCGACTTCGAACATCTCGTCGTTGCCGGCCATCACGTCGCCCGAACCCTCGGTGATCTGCTTGCGGTACCACGCGCCCTGCGAGAGGACGTGGTGCGCGTAGAAGGTCGCCGTCTGGATCTTGGCGGTGTAGAACGCGTCGTTGTCACCCGCCGCCAGCTTCTCGGCCGCGACTTTCGCGCCGCGGAAGAGCTGCCAGCCGCCGGCGACGACGCCGACGTACTTGAGGAACGGGACCGAACCGGCGAACGCCTTGTGCAGGTCGCCCATCGCGTTCATCCCGATCCACTGCGCGGTCTCGCCCAGTTCCTTGGTCGCTTCGCCGAGCGGTCCCGCAAGCGCGGCGACCTCGGGATTCGGCGAGGCGGCGAGTTCCTTGGTGAAGGCGGCGATCGTCTTGAGAACCTTAGCCGCGCTGGCGCCCATGTCGCGCAGCAGCTTGCGGCCGACCAGATCCAAGGCCTGGATGCCGGTCGTCCCCTCGTAGATCGTCGTGATGCGCACGTCGCGGTACTGCTGCGCGATCCCGGTCTCTTCGATGTAGCCCATCCCGCCGAAGACCTGCAGCGCCGTCGACGCGACGTCGATCGCGACCTCGGTGCACCAGCCCTTGACGACCGGGATCATCAGCTCGACGAAGGCCTGGTGTTCCTTGCGGACCGCCTCGTCGGGCGACTTGTGCGCGTAGTCGAGCGAAGCCGCCGTCACGTACGAGAGCGCGCGCATCGCCTCGACGTTGGCCTTGCACCACAGCAGCATCCGCCGCACGTCGGGGTGCTTGATGATCGCGACCGGCTCGGGGCTGCGCGAGGCGGCGTCGCGGAACTGGATGCGCTCCTTGGCGTACTCGACCGCGTGCTGGTAGGCACGGTCGGCGATCGCCAGGCCCTGGACGCCGACGCTGAAGCGCGCGGCGTTCATCATGACGAACATGTACTCGAGGCCCCGGTTCGGCTCGCCGACCAGGTAGCCGATCGCGCCCTGTCCGCTCTCACCGTAGTTGAGCGTGCAAGTCGGGTTCGCGTTGATCCCCAGCTTGTGCTCGATGCCGGCGCACTTGACGTCGTTGCGCTCGCCCAGCGATCCGTCGGCGTTGACTAGCACCTTGGGGACGATGAACATCGAGATGCCCTTGGTTCCCAGCGGCGCATCGGGCAGCCGAGCGAGGACCAAATGGATGATGTTCGGCGCCATGTCGTGCTCGCCGAAGGTGATGAAGATCTTCTGCCCCTTGACACGATAGTGATCGCCCTCGGGGATCGCCTGGGTGCGGACCTGCGCCAAGTCGGAGCCGGCCTGCGGCTCGGTCAGACACATCGTCCCCGTCCACTCGCCGCTGACCAACTTGCCGATGTAGGTCGCCTTCTGTTCGGCGTTGCCGAACTGCTCGATCGCCTCGATCGCGCCCTGGTTGAGCAGCGGACCGTTGGCGAAGCCGACGTTGGCGGCGTTCCACATCTCGAGCGTCGGGCCGAGCATCAGCGAGGGCAAGCCCTGCCCGCCGTACTCCGGCGGCACCGGGAGCCCGATCCAACCGGCCTTGGCGAAGCGCTGGTACGCCTCTTTGAAACCCTTGGGCGTCGTGACGACGCCGTCGTTCCAGGTGCAGCCCTCTTTGTCGCCGCTCTGGTTGAGCGGGTCGAGGACCTCGCTCGCGAACGTCGATGCTTCCTCGAGGATCGCATCGACGACGTCGGTCGTGTCCTCGTAGCCGGGCAGCTTCGCGATCGCGTCGATGCCCGCCAGCTCGCGCAGGACGAACTGCATGTCGCGCAACGGCGCGCGGTAGGTGCTCATGACGTCTCTCCGTACAGATCGCGGCGCACTTTTTGCAGGGCGGCGATCAAGTTGGTCAGGTAGGGCTTGAAGTTGGCTTTGATGCGTTCCAGCCGCGCTTCACCGGTCGCGGTGATGGTGTAAACCGTCGTCCCGCGCTTCGTGGTGGCGTCCAGCTCGCCTTGGATGAAACCCCGCTCTTCGAGCCGGCGCAGGAGCGGGTAGACGGTATTCGGGTTGACCGAGAAGATGCCGCTCAATCCGGCGATCCGCTGCATCAGCCGGTAGCCGCTGTCGGGCTGGGCGTGTAGCATCTGGAGGACCAGGGCCGGAAAGACCGTCTTGGTCTTGACCTCGCCGGTGAACACCTGCTCGCCCCATAAGGCCGGCAGATCGCCCGGGTCGCCGCCCGCGGGCGGCTCCTCGGAGACGGCTGTCACCGCCCTTGACCGCATCGCCATGTATTATTCATAATAGGTTAAGCCTAAGCCGTCAAGCCCATCCCCAAGCCCCGATCGATCCACTCCCAGAAGGTGCCGATGTTCCCGTCCGACGCGCTTCCGACGCTCCCGGCCTTGATCGCCGAGCGCCTGTCCTATCCCCGTTCGATCGCCCTCGCCGAGCGGGTCGGGGAACGCACCCGAGCGCTCAGCGCCGCCGATGTCCACCGTCGCGCCGCCGCGGTCGCCTATGCCCTGCGGGCGCGGGGGATCGGCCAAGGCGACCGGGTCGCCCTGGTCGCGCAGAACCGGCTCGACTGGCTGGTCGCCGACTTCGGCATCCTCTACGCGGGGGCGGTCGTCGTCCCGGTCTTCGCGACCAGCGCCGAGGACCAACTCGGCTACATCTTGGCCGACAGCGGGGCCAAGCTGGTCTTCGTCGACGACGTCGCCGCCGTCGACCGGCTCGGTGCGGCCGTCCCCGGCGGTCCGCCGTTGATCGCGCTCGACGCCCCCGACGGCACCGGCTTCGGCGCGCTGGTCGCTGCGGGCGAGGCGCTCTTCGACGCCGATCCGAGCGCGCTGCCGACATTCTCGGCCGCCGTCGGGCTCGACGAGCTGGCGGTGCTGATCTACACCTCGGGGACGACCGGGACGCCCAAGGGCGTCATGCTCTCGCACCGCAACCTGGTCTCTGACGTCGTCGCCGCCTTCGACCCCACCATCAGCGGCCTCGAGGAAGGGCAGATCGGCCTCTCCGTCCTTCCGCTGGCGCACATCTTCGAGCATACCGACGCGCTGGGCTACCTCTACAACCAGCTCATCCACTACATCTCGGTGCCGGAGCATCTGCTCGAAGACATGCGCGCGCTGCGGCCGCACTACGTCGCCGTCGTCCCGCGCATCTTCGAACGCCTGCTGGCCGGGATCGTCGTCAACGCCCGCAGCGCCGGCGGCGCGCAAGCGCGCTTGGTCCCGTGGGCGCTCGACGTCGGCACCACCTACGAACGTGCCCTGCGCGACGGGCACGTCGGCCCGCTCTTACGCGCACAGCACGCGCTGGCGCACGCGCTCGTCCTCAAGCGGATCAAACCCGTGCTCGGTCTGGATCGCCTGCGCTACTTCGTGAGCGGGAGCGCGCCGCTGCACCGCGACACCGCGCTGACGCTCGCCGCGCTCGACCTGACCGTCCTCGAAGGCTACGGTCTGACCGAGACCTCGCCGGTCATCACCGTCAACCGCCCGGACGACAACGTACTGGGGACGGTCGGGACGCCGATCCGCGGCGTCGGGGTGAAGCTCGACGACGACGGAGAGGTCCTGGTCAAAGGCCCCAACGTGATGCTGGGCTACTACAAGCTGCCCGCGAGCGAACAGCCCTTCACCGCCGACGGTTGGTTCCGCACCGGCGACATCGGCACGTTCGAGGGCTCGCACTTGCGCATCACCGACCGCAAGAAAGAGATCTTCAAGACCAGCGGCGGCAAGTGGATCTCACCGGCCCGCATCGAGAGCGCGATCAAACGCTCGATCTATGTCGCGCAGGTGATGGTCTTCGGCGCCGACCGCCCGCACCCGGGCGCGCTGATCGCGCCCAACTGGGACCTGCTGCGCAAGGAGCTGGATCTGCCGCCCGAGACGCCGACGCGCGACCTCGCCGCCGACCCCCGCGTGCGCGAGCTGATCGTGCGCGAGGTCGAGACCCACACCGCCGACCTCGCCTCGTTCGAGCAGATCCGCCGCGTCGCACTCCTGCCCCGCGATCTGACGATCGAAGACGGCGAACTCTCACCGACGCTGAAGATCCGGCGCCGCGTCGTCGAACAGCGTTACGCGAACCTCATCCAGCAAGCGTACGACGAAGACTTGCGGGCTCGCAGCACCGCGAGTTAGCGAGGCGGACACTTACCCACAGGTAAGCTCCTGAGTTGCGTGCGCCCGACCTCGACGGGCGCAACTCGCTGTGACCTTCGATAGTTCGGTGCTACCGTAGCGACTTGCTCTCAGCGAGGAAACGATGTCCACCAAGAAATCCGTCCTGATCACCGGAGCCAGCTCAGGCTTCGGTCGCTTGACCGCCGAGGCGTTCGCCGCCGACGGCTGGCGGGTGTTCGGCACGATGCGAAACATCAACGGCGCCAACGCCGCTGCCGCCGCCGCGCTGCGCGCAAGCGGCGTCGATGTGATCGAACTCGACGTGACGAGTGACAGCTCCGTCGACACTGCCGCCGCCACGATCGCCAGTGAAGTCGGCACGCTCGACGTGCTGGTGAACAATGCCGGCACGGCGTTCTTCGGCATCCAAGAGGCGTTCACGCCGCAGGCCGTCGAGCGGCAGTACGCGACGAACGTGATCGGGCCGCTGCGGGTCAACCGCGCGTTCCTACCCGCGATGCGCGAGCGGCGCAGCGGGCTGGTCATCTACGTCTCCTCGGTCGTCGGCCGCATCGTCTTTCCGTTCGGCGGCGTCTACGCGTCATCGAAGTGGGCGCTCGAAGCGCTCGCCCAGGCGTCGTCCTACGAACTGGCACCGTTCGATGTCGACGTCGCCATCGTCGAGCCGGGCGCATACCCGACCGAGATCATCGGCAAGATCGGCCTGAACGACGACCTCGCGCGCGTCAGTTCCTACGGCGCTGAGGTGGCGCGCTACGCCGCGGGCGCGACGGCGCGCATCGCCGAACGCGCCCAAGGCCAAGACCCGGCTGACGTCGCGCGCGTGATCCTGCGGCTCGCAAACGCGCCCGCCGGCACGCGGCCGTTCCGTTCGGTCACCCCGGCGAATCCGCTCGTGGAGGCGATCAACGCCGCCGTCGAACCGCTCCAGCGAGTGGCCGTCGAATCACTCGGCATCGACGCCATCCTACCGAAGGTGCCAGTCTCGTAGAACCGCGACGCGGCAGCCGCCGGGTTTAAAACCCGGCGGTCATGCCGCCGTCGATCACGTGTTCGGCGCCGGTGACGAACTGCGATTCGTCCGACGACAGGTAGACGATGAGGTCGGCGATCTCGACGGGGCGGGCGAAGCGGCCCAGCGGGACTTGCGCGCGCAGCGCGGCTTCGATGCGGGCGCGTTCCTCCGCCGGACGCTTTTCGAGCGATCCGAAGAACATCGGTGTCTCGACGAAGGTCGGGTGGACCGAGTTGCAGCGGATGCCGTACTTCCTGCGGGCGCAGTGGAGCGCGACCGACTTGGTCAGCAGCCGCACCGCGCCTTTGGAGGCGTTGTAGGCGACGATGTTGTTGCCGCCGATGAGCCCGGAGACCGACGACATGTTGACGATCGAGCCGCCGTGATCTTTCATCGCGCGCACGCCGGCGCGGCACCCCAAGAACACGCCGTCGACGTTGACGGCCATCACGCGGCGGAACTGGGCCAGCGTCTCGTCCTCGACGCTCGCCAACGGCGCGATCCCGGCGCTGTTGACCAGCACGTCGAGCCGGCCGAAGCGCGCCAGCGCCGTCGCGATCGCGGCCTCCCAGCTCGCCTCGTCGACGACGTCGAGGTGAACCGCGAAGAAGGCGGGGTTCGTCGCGGCCGCGTCCTTGGCGGCGGCGTCGTTCACGTCGGCCAGCGCGACCTGCGCGCCCTCTTCCGCGAAACGCTGCGCAGTGGCGAGACCGATCCCGCTCGCGCCGCCGGTGATCAGCGCGAGCTTGCCGGCCAGTCGTGGGCCGGGCACGTCAGGTCTTGGGTTCGTCGACGAGGATCATGAGCGTCGAGGTTCCGGTCGCGTAGACCGTCCCCTTCGCGTCGACCAGCTTCGCCTCGGAGGTCGCGGTGCGGCGGCCGGCGTGGACAACCTTCGCCTTGGCGAAGACCTTGCCGGTCGCGACGGTGACCGGCCGGTGGAAGCGCGTCTGCAGGTCCATCGTCGTCGCGACCTGGCCGGCCGGCAGCAGCGACTGCACCGAGGAACCCAGCGCCGTGTCCATCAGCGTGGTGATGATCCCGCCGTGCACCGACCCGATGAGATTGTAGAACTCTTCCTGCGGCATCATCGCGAAGGTGACCGCGCCGCGCGCGACCTCCTCGAGGGTGAAGTTCATCCAGCGCGAGAGCGGCGTCTGCGGCGTCTCGCCGCGCTGCATCAGCCCGAGCGCGTCGAGCCCGTCCATCGTGCGGAAGACGTCTTGCGCGTGCGGGTACGCCTGCGTGTAGGTCTTCGTCGCCGGGACGTCGCGCGGGTCGCCGTCGGAGCTCGCCATCAGGCGAGCGCCGTCGCGTGCGGCGTTTCCATCTCCTCGAGGTACTTCTCGACGTCCATCGCGGCCCGGCAACCGGAACCGGCCGCGGTGATGGCCTGCTTGTAGCGCACGTCGAAGACGTCGCCGGCCACGAAGACGCCCTCGACGCTGGTGCGCACGCCGTCGGCGCTCACGATGTAACCGGCCGCGTCGAGCGCGAGCTGGTCGCGGAAGATCGCGGTGTTCGGATCGTGCCCGATCGCGATGAACAGCGCGTCGGTCGCAAAGAGCGACTCCTCGCCGGTGACCTGGTTGCGCAGCCGCAGCGCGCTCGTGGCGTCGGCGCCGACCACTTCGACGACGACGCTGTTCCACACGAAGTCGATCTTGGGGTGGCCGAGCGCGCGTTCGACCATGATCTTCGAAGCGCGCAACGAGTCACGGCGGTGGATCACCGTCACCCGGCTGCCGAAGCGCGTCAGGAAGAGCGCCTCCTCCATCGCCGAGTCGCCGCCGCCGACGACCACGATCCGCTTCTCGCGGAAGAACGCGCCGTCGCAGGTCGCGCAGGTCGAGACGCCGCGACCGCGCAGCCGCGCTTCACCCGGGACGTCGAGCCAGCGCGCGCTGGCGCCGGTCGCGACGATCACGCTGTCGGCGGTGTAGGTCTGCTCGTCGGTGGTCAGCACGAACGGCCGGGCACCGAAGTCGACCGCGATCACGTCGAGGTTGTGGATCACCGAGCCGAACCGCTCCGCCTGCACCCGGAACTGCTCCATCAGGTCCGGCCCCAGGATCCCCTCCGGGAAGCCGGGATAGTTCTCGACCTCGGTCGTGAGCATCAACTGGCCGCCGTACATGTGGCCGGCGAAGACGAGCGGGGCGAGGTTGGCGCGGGCGGCGTAGATCGCCGCGGTGAGGCCGGCGGGACCGGAGCCGATGATGGCGACCTTGGCGTGGGTGGGGGCGGGCATTCCGAACCCTTCAACCCGGGCCGTCCGCCGTCCGGTTCGTTCCCCGGTCCCTCAGCGCAGGATGTGCTGGCGGGCCGGGGCGCGCAGGACGTAGCCGTGCGCGGCGCGCTCGACGGCGTCGTCGAGCGGAGCCAGCTCCGGGTCCAGCCCGCGGCGCTCGAGCGCGCGCGCGATCAGCCAGTCGGTCAGGGCAGGGTTGCGCGGCAGCAGGGCACCGTGCAGGTAGGTGCCGATCACGTTGCGGCGCCAGGCGCCGGCCGTCCCGTCCTCGCCGTTGTTCCCGAAGCCTTTGACGACCCGCCCCAGCGGCTGCACGTCGCCCAGGTACGTGCGGCCGCCGTGATTCTCGAAGCCGACCAGCGACTCGCCCTGCAGCCCCGGCAGCGCCGACTCCCAAATCGCGTCGCCGACGAACCGGACCCCGTGCGAGTGGGTGACCGCGTCGAGGATCCCACCGCCGGGCAGCTCGCGACCCGACGGCGTCACGTAGGCCTTGCCCAGCAACTGGAACCCGGCGCAGACGCCGAGCACCGCCAGGTCTTGCTCGACCAGCCGCCGCAGCGGCTCGGCTTTGGTCGCGACGAAGTCGTCGTGGATCCGCTCCTGTTCGAGGTCCTGACCGCCGCCGATGAAGGCCAGGTCGACCTCGTCGAGCTCCGGCGCGGCGCCCTTGCCGATCCGCATGACCCGCACGTCGAAGCCGCGCCACTCGAGCCGCCGGGTCAGCGCGATCACGTTGCCGCGGTCGCCGTAGACGTTGAGATAGTCGGCGTAGAGCCAGCCGACGACGAGCGTTTTCATCGCGACCAATAATTCGCGGCGAGACCGTCGGTCTGCAGGCGCGCGCGCACCTGCATCATCGCGGTATAGGTACACATCATGACCAGGGGCAGGTCGCTGGTCGCGTGGAGTTCGCGCTGCAGTGCCGCTTCGAGATCGGGGCCGTGTCGTGCCGGCGTCAGCCCGGCGTACTTCAGGCGCAGCGCCACGTCCTCGTGCCGGCGACCGGCGACGATCAACTCCAGACCCGTGCGCTCGGCGAGCCGCTCGAACTCGACGTCCCACATCCACGAGAGGTCTTCCCCGTCGGCCGGCAGGTCGTTGATGGCCAACAGCACGCGGGTCGGCTCGCTGCGGCGGACCAGGTCGTCGAGAAAGGCGTTGAAGCCGACCGGATTCTTGAGCAGCACCAGCGTCGCGCGGCGCCCGTCGACCTCGATGAACTCGTAGCGCCCGTAGGGTGGCTCGACGTCCGCCAGCAGCGCGGCGGCGGTCTCCGGCGGGATGTCCAGCATCGTCGCAGCGGCGAGGGCGGCGGCGACGTTGGCCGCGTTGACGTCGCCTTGCAACCGGCTCGCGATCCGGCGCCCGGCCAGCTCGACGAACAGCCCCGGTCCGGCATCGCGTACGATCGTCGCCCGATACGGCGTCGCGGGCGAGGCGAAGCCGCAGTTCGGACAGTGAAAACCGCTCGCATCGTGCGCCAGCATCTCGCCGCAGGCGGCGCACAGCCGCCGGTCGACCAGGAACGGCTCGCGGCGCGCCTCCTCGTGCGCGACGCCGAACCACACCGTCCGGCGTCCGCTGGCCAGCACCATCGCGACCAAGCGCGGATCGTCGGCGTTCGCGACGACGACGGCGTTCAGCGGCAGCAGCGCGAGCGCTTCGGAGAACGCACGCACGACCCGGTCGACCTCGCCGTAGCGGTCGAGCTGATCGCGGTAGACGTTGGTTAGCACGACCAACACCGGGCTCGTCTGCGCGACGACGCGCGGCAGCGTCAGCTCGTCGACTTCGAGCACCGCGGCGTCGGCTGCGACGCGGCCGGCCAGATCGGCCGCGCGCGTCACCGTCGAGACGATGCCGTGGAAGAGGTTCGCGCCCTCACCGTTGCTGATGACCCGCTGGCCGCGCGCGCGCAGCAGGCCGGCGACGAGGCGCGTCGTCGTCGTCTTGCCGTTCGTCCCCGCGACGAGGATCGTCGTTGTGCCGGCCAACAGCGGGCCGAGCAGCCCGGGCGCGATCCCGGCCGCGATGCGGCCCGGCAACGTCGTCCCACCGCCGCCGATGCGGCGCAGCAACGCGGCGGAGGTCTTCCCCGCCCACACCGCGGCTAGCCGGCGCACGCTTGGCCGACGGCGGGGGCGTGAGGTTGGGGCACGAAGGACGGTTCTCGCCGTACGACGATCACCCCGTTCGCTTGCTTCGGAGGCCCACGCGCGTTGAAGCTCTTGCTGCAGATCCTGCTCGCGGTGATCCTTCATCCGATCGCCGTCGTCTTGATGTGGCTCAACATCGCGAGCCGCGACGACCTCACGACGGTCGAAAAGGTGATCTGGGCGATCGTCGGGATCATCTGGGGGATCGGTCCGATCCTGTACATCCTCGTCGGACGGGGCGCGCTCTGGTAGTGAACTGGCCGCGCATCCCGCTCGAAGACGATCCTGCCGACGTCCTGCGCAAGGCAATGCGCGGCAACGGCCTCGACCCGGCCGCGCTCGCGCAGCGCACGGGGCTCGAAGCGAACGCCGTGCAGACGTGGCTGCGCGGCGACGGCGTCCCGAACGAAGACCAGGCGCGCGCCATCGCGGTCATCCTGCGCCTCGTTCCTGGGAAATTCGCCGACGCGGCGGCGCGCCGCTGGTACCCCGGGGCCGAGCTGCCGGCCGACGTCCGCCACCATCCGCACGATCCGCATCCCTCCAACGGCTATCTGTTCTTTCTCGAGGACGGCCTGACGGCGGCGCTGATCGACCCCGCCGGCTACCCTGAAACGCTGCTGCGAGCGGTCAACGATGGGCCCTACGCGCTGCGCTATATCCTGATCACCCACAAGCACGCCGACCACTGCGACGCGACGGCCGACGTAGCACGAGCTTTCCCCGATGCGCAGATCGTCATGCATCGGGCCGACGTCGGGGCGATCGGCGCGCTGGCCCACCGCGCGCTCCCGGTCACCGACGGGGACGAGCTACCCTTCGGGTCCGACGCGGCGATCCGGATGCTGCACACGCCGGGGCACACCGACGGCTCGGCCTGCTTCCTGTTCCGCTCGACGGTCTTCACCGGCGACACCCTGTTCGCGGGCTCGGTCGGCGGGATCTTCGCCGACGTCTCGACCTACGCCGACCTGCTGGCCAGCATCCGCTTCAAACTGTTCGCGCTCGACGACGACACGGTCGTGATGCCCGGTCACGGCCCACCCTCGACGATCGCCGCCGAGCGCGCCCACAACCCGTTCTTCTGAGGAGGGCCCCCTCGCCTCGGTCGCGCACCTCGTCCGCGATGAGATCCGCCCGCCGGTCTGCCGCGGCCCTCGCCGTGGCGCTGCTCGCGTTCGGTGCTGCCGGCCCCGCGGCGGCGCAGAGCGTCGGCGGGACCTACCGGGTCGGCGACGCCGCCGGCAGCGGTGGGACGACGATGAGCGCGCTGTACGCCGCGCTCGACGGCTACTGCCGCGTCGTCGCGAAGCTGCGCACGAACCAGCATCCGGGGATGCTGAGCCCGGCTCAGATCCATCAGCTCCTCCCGGTGATCGACTTCCTGCGCGACGGCGTGCGGGTGCGGGTCGTGCGCGGACCCGCGCCGCTGCCGTGCGTCCACGGTCCCGCGTACTTTTCCGTCCGCGTCCTCGACGGTCACGCGACCTTCGGCGCCACCACCGGCTGGATCAACGGGATGAATCTGGTCGCGCCGCACTAGCCGATGCGAACGCTCGAACGCGTCTTCGAGGCCATCCTCTGGAACAGCCGCTTCCTGACGATCGTCGCGGTCGTCGCGAGCCTGGTGGCGTCGCTGGGGATGCTCTACGTCGCCAGCGTCGACACGATCCATCTCGTCCAGAGTCTGGCCGGCTACTACGACGCCAACGCGAGCGCCCACCGCGCGGTCCACGGCGCGATCGTCGTCAGCGTCGCGGAGATCATCGACGGCTATCTGTTCGCGCTGATCCTGATGATCTTCGCGCTGGGCATCTACGAGCTGTTCATCAGCAAGATCGAAGCGGCCGAGCGAGACGGCGTCGGCGCACGAGTGCTGCTGATCCGCAGCGTCGACGACCTCAAGGACCGGCTGGCCAAGGTGGTCTTCCTGATCTTGGTCGTGCGCTACTTCGAGTACGCGCTCGAGCAGACGCCCGATTCGCCGATCGCGTTGCTCGAGTTGGCGGCCGGGATCGCCCTGATCGCCGGCGCCCTCTACCTCACCAGCCGCACCGACGAGCGCTAAAGCGCCATCGACTTCAGCGTCGCTTCGGTTTGTTGATCGTCCCACGGCAGCCGCCGACACCGCACCCGCAGCGCTTGCGGTCGGAGTGGTAGGTGTCGACGTAGTCGACGGTGATCTCCTCACCGGGCCGGATATCGCGCAGCGCGAGGACGAGCAGTCGCCGTCCGTAGGTCTGCATGAACGCGTTGGGCCGGCAGGAGTGGTTGATGTAGTGCGTCCCGTTCCCGCCGCGGCTGCCGTCGATCGACCAGCGCTGGTCGATCCCGCTCATCCGTAAGACTGCGCGCCGTGCGGCGCGTCGTCCGGCCTCGGCGTTGCTGATCCGCTCGCCGGTGTACTCGGCGATCTTCCGCCGCCGTGCGAACCGCACGGTCGCGAAGCACCCGTTGCCGTGGATCCGCGACGAGCCGACGCGCAACCCAAGCGCGAGCCTCACCGTGCGGTCAGCCGCGCACCGAGGTCGCGACGCTCGCGACCGGCCGGTTCCCGACGCTCGCCTCGATGCGGATCGTCGGCGGCCGCGCGACCACGCTCTGCGGCACGACCTGGAACTCGACGATCTTCACGCCGACGGTCGGGACGACCAGCGAGACGCGGAACGGCGCGCAGACGCGATCGGTGCAGAACGAGCCGATCCAGCCCTTGGGCAGACCGTGCGTCACCAAGTCGATCGCCGTCCCCGGCTTCCCGGTGACGACCAGCCGGTACTTGATCGTGCTGGCCAGCGAGCCGGGCAGATCCGGGCCGGTCCACGGCACCAGCGAGAGCGCGGGGGGCGCGCCCGGGACGACGCCCAGCGCGACGGTCCCCTCCTGCGCGCGCTCGATGTACCAGTCGCGGCGCGGATTGCTCGCCGGAATCCGTTGCGCCGCGGCGAGCGCCCGCGCGAAATACGCCCGCGCGTGGTCCGCCCGACCGAGATTCGCTTCGGTCTGGCCGGCGTAGAGCGCGGCCCAGGCGAGCTTCACCGGCCCGCCGGCGGCGAGCGAAGATGCGCGCGCGAAGGCCGCCTCGGCAGCCGAGACCTGACCGATCTTCGCCAGCGCCCGGCCCAGCTCGACGTCGTTGGCCGTCGAAGGCGCGCGCGCGGCGATCGCGGCGTCGGTCGTCGCGACCTGCGCCTGCTCGCCGAGCTGCGACTGCGCGTAGGCCAAACCGCCCAGCGTGTCGACGTCGCCCGGCAGCGCGCGCAGCGACTCGCCATAGGCCGCCTGGGCGTCGCTCCACTTGCCGAGCGCCACGTCCTCGTCGCCGCGCAGACGTGCGAGTAGTCCGAGATCGGCGTCGCCGGCGGCGATCGGCGTCAACGCCGCGATCGCGGCCGCGCGCAACGTCTCCTCTTCCGCTTGTGTCGCAATCAGATCGTGGTCGCGGGTAGGATCGTCCATCGCATCGTCGAGCTGGTGGTCGACCGTGGCGATCGCCGCGGCGGCGGCGTGCACGTTCGCGCGCACGGTCGCCGGATCGCCGGCGAAGGTGTACCGGGCGGGCGCGAGGAGCGCGTCGAGCTGCGCCTGGAACGGGGTCACCAGCGGCGCGCTCGTACCCTGCTGCGCCGCGAGCACGTAGGCGTGCAGCTGGGCGCGCGGCAAGAGGTTGTCGGCGTGGCGCGCGCGCAGCACGCCGTCGGGCTCGATGACGAACGTCGTCGGGTAGTTGCGGATGTCGTAGTCGCGCGCGAAGGCGCTCGTCCCGCTCGTCGCGACCTGCGGATACGGGATCTCTTTGGCGACCGAGAAGGCGCGCACGACCTCGGCCGACTCGGTCGTGTCGACGCCCAGGAACGCGACGCCGGCGGTTGCGTCGGCCTGCGCCTCGGCGACCAGGTCGGGCGTCTCGAGCCGGCACGGCGGGCACCACGAGCCCCACACGTTGATGACCAGGGTCCGCCCGCGGTAATCGGCCAGCCGCACGCGCTTCCCGTCGATCGTGGTCAGCTCGAAGTCGGGTGCCGGCTGGCCGATCGCCGGGCCGGGGAGCTGCGCCGCCGCCAGCACCGGACTCGGACCCAGCGTGAGTCCGAGCGCGAGCAGCGGGTGGACGAGTCGCTTCATACGGTCCTCCGACGCCTCCCTCGCCAACGAGGTTGCGCACGCGGCCCGAGCCGAAGGGTGCCGCATGCGCAAGGTCAACACGCGAGACGTCGCCGAGGACACCTGGTCGTCGCCGAAAGGCCGCTTCGTCGGCGCGGGCAAGCAGATCTCCGAGGCGCTGGGGCGCCAACCCCAATCGTCGGACCTCCAGGAGCGGCACCCGTTCGACGTCGAGCTCCTGCGGCTACCGCCGGCCGCGACGCCGTACCCCTATCATGCGCACAGCGCGCAGTGGGAATTTTATTTGGTCGTCGCGGGCACCGGCGTGGCGCGCCACGCAGACGGGGCGACCCCGATCGAAGCGGGCGACGCCTTCGTCTTCCGGCCCGGCGAGCCGCACCAGCTCACCAACACCGGCACGGAGGATCTGCTCGTCTACGTCATCGCCGACAACCCGTTCGGCGAGTCGGCGTACCTGCCGGACAGCGACAAGTGGATCGTGCGCGCACCGGAGCGGCGCATCGTTCGCGGCACGCCGGTCGAGTACTACGACGGCGAGGAGTAGCGCGTTCGGCTAGCGCGCGACCGCGGCGAGCGCGGTGAGCTTCGGTGCGACGCCGCGTCCCTGCGAGGCGACGACCGAGATGCTCACCGACCCGTTCTCGGCGCCGGCCGCCTGCGCCAGCAGACCGCCGGCGCGGTGAACGACCGGAACCGCAAAGGTCGTCTCCATCGACATCCCCGGCATCGGCGGCGCGAAGAACGAGAAGGTGCCGAGATACGAGCCGTTGAGGATCACGTCGAAGATCCGTTCGCTGCCGGGCCGGACGATGGTGACCTCGAGAGTCAGCTCCGACGCCGGACTGCCGGCGAACGCGCGCAACGTCGGCGCCGGCAGCTGCAGCGTCCCGCTGTTCGTGCCGTTGACCGTTCCCGTGTAGGTGTGCGCCGGGCCGGGCGGCGCGGCGAACAGCGGCTGCGCCTGCAGCGGGCCACCGACTTCGGGGAACCCAGGCTGATAGTCGTAGTCGAAGCGCGCGGTACTCGTGTAGTCGCCGGCCTTCCCGTTCGTCACGTAGCGGCCCAGACCGTCGACGAAGAACAGGAACGGCTCGGCGAGGAACTGCTGCCGCGCGATCGGATCCCGCGGCAAGAACGGCAGGCCGAGCCGCTGCTGCTTGCGCGTCCACACGTCCCACAACCGGTCCATGTTGGAGTGGTGCAGGAAGAAGATCGGATCGATCGGTGAGAGGTTGTTGGTCATGTTCCCGAACGGGCCGTAGTTGAGCGGCCCGGCGCCGCCGATGTAGTTGTGGACCGTGTTGTGCGGTTGGCCCTCGAGGATCGAGAACGCACCTCGGCCCGGGGAGGGCTGGTGCGAGGTCGTACGGCGGCTGGTGAAGCCGTTGGCGATGTTCTGCTCGTCGTTGAACTCGATCGGGTCGATCCCACTCTGCACGACCCCAGCGCTGACCGTCTCCTGGGTCGTTTTGTCGAAGCCAGGATTGTCCCGCGAGAGGTAGCGCGCGGAGGCCGTCGGCGCGAACGCGATATCGCCGGCGCTCGCGATCCCCGTGTCCTTGTTCCATGCCCGCAGGTTGTTCCACAGGTCGGCGAAGTTGTCGAACGACCGCAGCTTCTGCTGCGCCAGCTGCGCCGGCGAGAGTGTGCTCCAGTACTTCAGCAGTTCCGGCTGAACGTAATTCGTGAAGATCGCCAGGTTCTTCGTGAACCGCTCGTACCGCGCGTTCGTCGGGTCGAGCACGCCGTCGAACATCGGCGCGGGGATGCGCGGGAGCTGCGTCCAGTCCCAATACGGCAAGGTGAAGCTCGGATTGCCGCTGACCGTGCGGATCGTCTGCTCGAAGAAGCCGATGTAGCCGCGGTGCCAGACGTAGAACCACCAGTTGCCGTGCGGGCAGTCCATGAAGTGGACGAACGTGTTGCGGAACCAGTTGTGCGGGTGGCTCGGCGGCAGCTCCAGCATCCGCTCGACCGCGCGAGCGTAGATGGCCAGCATCTGTTGGCCTTGCAGACTGGTCACGTTGTAGCGCCGGTACCTTGCGGCGGCAGCCGCCGGGGCGCCGGGCAGCGCCGTCGCGGCGACGGCTCCCGCAGCGGTCGTCAAAAAACGCCGGCGGCCCAGGGTTCGAGGTCCAAGATACGGCATCACGCCATTCCTCCACACCAACAGAGGCGAACGCCCCTTTGTTAGCCCCCTCGACCCGACTTCCTCTCAGGTCCGCAGTTTGACCCCGGCGGCCGTCATCCAGAGGGCGGCGGCGAAGGCCACCGCGGCCAGCGCCGTCACGATCGCGAGCGCGATCCCGAGCGGCTCGTCGCCGGTGCCGGTGTAGCTGTAGCGGAAGGCGTCGATCATGTGGAACATCGGGTTGACCAGCGAGATCTTCTGCACGACCGGTGGGAGGAACTTGATCGAGGTGAAGACGCCGCCGACGAAGACCAGCGGCGTGATGAAGAACGTCGTCATCACCGCGATGTGGTCGAACTTCTCAGCCAATAGTCCGAAGATGATGCCCAGCGCCGAGAAGAGGATGGCGACCAGCACGATCGTCAGCAGGTACAGCAGCCAATTGATCGGCGCCGTGTGGACGAAGATGACACCTAACGCCGTGATGAGCAGCGCGATGAAGATCGCGCGCAGCACGCCGGCGACCGTGTAGCCCAGCACCATCTCCAGCGCCGAGAGCGGCGCGATCAGCACCTCTTGGATCGAGTTCATGAAGCGGCCCTGGAACATCGAGCTCGAGCCCTCGCTGTAGGTCTGATCGATCACCTGCAGCATGATGAGCCCGGGGATGAGGAACTGCGCGTAGCTGACGCCGCCGACCGAGTGGATCTGGCTCCCCAGCGCCAGGCCGAAGATGAAGACGTAGAGCAGCGTCTGGATCACCGGCGGCCAGATGACCTGGTTGATGATCGAGAAGGTGCGCACCATCTCGCGCTTGACCAGGGTCTGGAAGCCGACCGGGTTGCCGATCACGAGCGGGTCAGCTCCAAGAAGATGTCCTGCAGCGAACCCTCGCCGATCAGCTTCTTCGTGCGCTCGAGCGCGACCAGCTTACCCGCGCGGATGATCCCGATCCGGTCGCACAGCTCCTCGGCCTCTTCGAGGTAGTGGGTGGTCAGGATGATCGTCGTCCCGTTGGTGTTGAGCTCGCGCAGCAGCGACCACAACTCGAGGCGCAGCTCGACGTCGACGCCGGCCGTCGGCTCGTCGAGGATCACCAGCGGCGGTTCGTGGATCAGCGCGCGGGCGAGAGTCAACCGGCGCTTCATCCCGCCCGAGAGGCGGGTGTAGACTTGCTTCGCCTTCGAGGCCAGGCCGAACCGCTCGAGCAGCAGGTCGGCGCGCTTGGCGACCGCCGCGCCGCGCAGCCCGTAGTAGCCGGCCTGGTAGATCAGCACGTCGCGGATGTTGAGGTAGCGGTCGAAGTTGTATTCCTGCGGCGCGAGCCCGACCTGCCGCCGGGCGGCGCGCCAGTCGCGTTCGACGTCGTGGCCGAACAGCGAGATCGAACCGCTGCTGATCTGCGCCAACCCGACGATCGCGTTGATCGTCGTTGTCTTGCCGGCGCCGTTGGGGCCCAGCAGGCCGAAGAACTCGCCCTCCTGCACCTGCAGCGAGATCCCGTCGACGGCGGTGAAATCGCCGTAGTGCTTGACGAGACCGTCGATACGGAGGGCCGGCTGTGGCGGGGTCACGGGATCACAGAACCCGGTTCTCCCAACATCGGATACCGGTGGCGGCGCAAGGTGGCCAGCCGCTTGGCCAGGTCCGGGATCCCGCTCTCGCGCAGTTGGCGCGCGACCTTGGCGACGTCGAACGCGACGCGCCGCGACTGCACCTCCCAGCCGCCGGGTCGCTGGGTGAAGAGCACGTAGTGCGCGCGCGGGTCGCCGTCCTTCGGCAGTCCGGCCGAGGCGACGTTCACCAGCGTGCGCCCGCGCCAGACGCGTACGTACGGCAAGTGCAGGTGGCCGAAGGCGACCGTTTGCTGCGGCACGTCGCCGAACAGCCGCTCGAGCTGCTCGTCGCCGGCCGTCGGCCAGACGTGCTCGTCGTCGTTCTTCGGATTGGCGTGACAGACCAGCAGACCGTCCGCATCCTCGCCGACCGCGATGGTCGGCGGCAACGCGCCCAGCCAGCGCGTCCAATCCGCGCCGATCTGCGCCTGCGTCCACTGCACCGCACGCGCGTCCTCGGCTGCGAGCGCGTAGAGCGGCTCGACGCCGATCATGCGGTCGGTGTTGCCGCGCAACGCCTGCGCGCCGGCGCGCGCGAGCAGCTCGAGGACGCGCTTGGGTTTGGGCCCGTCGATGCACAGGTCGCCGGCCGCGATGACGACGTCGGCGCCGCCGCGCGCAGCCAGATCGGACAGACAGCGCCGCAACGCGTGCGCGTTTCCGTGGATGTCGGAGAGGATCGCGACCCTCACGGGCGCGCGCTATCCCCGCTTGACGGCGAGGACGAGCGAGAACGGCCCGAAGCCGGCCTTCCCGAACTCCCACAGGTCGATCGCTTCGACGGCGATCTTGGCCTTGCGCAGCAGCTTGACGGACTCGCGGAAGCGCAGGTTCGCGATGACCCGCCGCTCGCCCAACGCCACCACGCCGGCGGCCAGCTCCTCACCGCGCGGGACCTCGACGATCTTCATCCCGGTGACCGGCACGAGATCGACTCGCTCCGGCGCGGCGACGACCGTCTCCGCGCCGACGACCGAAAAGACTTCGCGCAGCCGCCGCACGTCGTTCGCGACCGGCAGCTCGATCGTGCGAAATCCCTGCTCCGCTGCGAGCGCCTCGAACTGCTCGCGCCCCAGCACGTTCGAACGCGGCCGGAAGTCGCCACCGGACCGCGGGACGGCGACGAACGCCCGGCCCGGCGCCAGCGCCACGTCGGTCCCATCCAGCAGGCCGGGCGCCTCGATCCGGCCCAGGAGCGGGATCCCCAGCTCGACCAGCAACTGCTCGAGCGCCACGACCTCGCCGCGCCGCTCGACCTGCGAAGGCCGCGTCAGGACGGCGCCGCCCGGCAACAGGATCGCGCAGTCGGCGACCAGCGACTCGGTCGGGGACTCGGCCCGCGGCTCCAGCGCGTGGATCGCCACCCCGTGATCGCGCAGGGTGCGGACCAACACGACGTGCTGTTCCTCGGCCCGGTCGGCGATCGGCGACGGCTCGCCGGAGTTCGGTGGCAGCCGGTCGACGGCGGTCGAGGGCCGCAGCACGACGGCGCCGGCCAGGGCGCCGGCATCGGACGAGACGTACGGGGCGGCGTAGGACTTCACGATCACGACTTGCGCCGATTCGCCGCACCCGGCCCCCCGTCCTCATCGGCGGCGCAGCCGCAAGGACGCACGCACGATTGAAGGAAGTGAGCGCTGGAATGCAGGGCCGAACCACCGCCGTCATCTGCGCGCTGATCCCGTTCCTCGCGCTCACCCTGGGCGTCGCGCTGGCCAACCACGTCGAGCCGCGCGTGCTCGGGCTCCCCTTCATCCTGGCCTGGATCTCGGGTTGGGTCCTGTTGACCCCGGCCTGCCTGTGGATCGCCTACCGGAGCACCGTGCGGTGAACGCAACCATCACGCTGTGGATCGTGGCCGTCGTCGTCCTGGCGACGCTGGCGCTGGGCCTGGCCGGCGTGCGCGGCGTGCGCATGGACCCGCAAGAGTACATCGTCGGCGGTCGCCGCATCGGCGCGGTGCTGCTGTGGCTGCTGCTGGCCGGCGAGATCTACACCACGTTTACCTTCCTGGGCGCCGCCGGCTGGGCGTACGGCAAGGGCGCCCAGGCGTATTACATCCTGTGTTACGGGACGCTCGCGTTCGTCATCGCGTTCTTCCTGACGCCGGCGATCCACCGCATCGCGCGCGACCGCAAGTTGCTGACCGGCCCCGACTTCTTCACCGAACGCTACGCCTCGCGCCCGCTCGGCGCGCTGGTCGCGCTGCTCGGCTTCGCGATGCTGGTCCCCTACGTGACGCTGCAACTGAGCGGGATCCAGATTTTGGTGCGCATCGCCGGCTTCGGAAAGATCGACCCGCTGCTGGCAGTCGGCATCGCGTTTCTGTTGATCGCCGTCTTCACGTATCTGGTCGGCCTGCGCGGTACCGCCTGGGCCGCCGTCGCAAAGGACGGCCTGGTCCTGATCGGCGTGGTGTTCGCCGGGATCGTGCTGCCCTCGCACTTCTTCGGCTCGCCCGCCGGCGCGCTCGACGCGGTGCTGCACGATCCTCTTCATCCGAACTGGCTGACGATCGCCGGTCCGACGGCACCCAACGGGATCACCTGGGTCATCTCGACGACGCTGCTCACCGCCTGCGGCTTCTTCATGTGGCCGCAGTCGATGGCCGCGGTCTACAGCGCGAAGGGCGAAGACACGCTGCGCCGCAACGCGATCTTCCTGCCCTTCTACCAGTTGATGCTGCTGCTGGTATTCTTCGCCGGCTTCGCGGCGCTCGAGATCCACCCCGGCCTCAAAGGCCCGGAAGCGGACCAGTCCTACATGCTGGTCGTGCAACAGTACTACCCCGCTTGGATCCTCGGCATCATCACCGCCGCCGGCGTGCTGGCCGGCCTCGTCCCGGCCGCCGGGCAACTGCTCGCGGCGGCGAGCATCGTCGGCAAGAACGTGCTGGCCGACTACGGCATCGCGCGCGGCGACGCGGCGCAAACGCTCGCGACCCGCCTGCTGGTGCTGGTCGTCGCACTGCTCGCCTTCGGCTTCTGGGCGCTCGCGCACACGACGCTGGTCGGCCTGCTGCTGATCGGCTACAACGGGATCACGCAGCTCTTCCCAGGCGTCGTGCTCGGCGTCGCGACCCGCCGCCCCTCCGCCCTCGCCGTTGGCGCCGGCATCGTCGCCGGCCTCATCGTGCTGATCGCCTTCGCGATCCTCGGAATCGCGCAGGTCGACGGCATCAACGGCGGCGTCGTCGCCCTAGCCGCCAACGTCGCCCTCCTCGCAATCGTCGCCGCCGTCGTCCCCGCCAACCGCACGGCACCCGCAGCACTCCCCGACGCATAGTCCGGTTTGACGCGGCGTACGGCGCCGAGACCTCTCGCTATTTTCTCTTTATGAGGAAATCGTCACTCTCACCAAGCCGTTCGCCGAACTTGCGAATCGTGCCGTGCGGCGAGGGGCGCATGGTGCGATGGCGGGGCCTCGCGCAGCGGCGTAAGCCCGGAGGGCGGAAGCCGCGGAGCGCGGAGCGACCAAAGCGCAGGATGCGCGCCGGGAGCGTCCCCGCCAGCGCACCATGCGCCCCTCGCCGCACCCAGCCTATGTCTTAGGCAACAACGCGAAGCGGCCCGAACCGGCGATCATGAGCGCCAACGCGATGATGCAAGCATAGAGGAAGTACTCGACACCTTCGCCCGCTTGATGGCCACCGAAATTCATGAAGAAACCGTTGCGCGCGTGGGCCAGGATCGCGGCCATCGCCATGTCGACGAAGATGCCGAGTGCGGCCAGGCGGGTGAGCACGCCCAGCACGAGCGCGATCGGGGCCAGGAACTCGACCGCGACGACCAGATAGGCGAGCGGGATCGGGACGCCATAGTGCGTGTGGAGGACTGGCCCGATGGCGGCCAGGCCTGGCCCGTGGAACCACCCGAGCGCCTTTTGCGCGCCGTGCGGCCAGAGCACGATCGCCTGGCCAAGGCGCAGGACGAGCAGGGCGACGTCGGTCGCCGCCCAGGAACGACTCGCTGTACGCATGGCCCGATGGTACGCCGTCGGGCGCGTCGATCACTGCGCCGTGGCGGGCTGCGGCGGGACGGGACGCGCGGTGTAGGGCGCCGCGTTGCCGATCCGCGCCGCGAAGCAGTCGCTCATGTCGGTCGCGAGCAGATCGCCCAGCGAGAGCGTCCCCAAGCCGAGCAGCTCCTCACTGGTCTTCAGGACGCTGACGGTCGAGAGATGGCGCTTCTCGAAGTAGTGGCGCTTGGCGAACGGCGAGACGACCAGCGCGTAGCTGCGGGACGGGTCGACGTGATCGCGCGCACCCGCCGCGCCGACGGCGACGATCACGATCACCGTGTGCCGCCATGAACGCAGGTGGGTGAGGTAGGCGACGATCTCGCCGAGCGCGCGATCGCCGTCGGCGATCTCTTCGGCCGGCGACGGGATCTGCGGGCCGCTCCCGGTCGCGTCGTCGGGGAGCCAGATCTGCGTGTAGCGCGGCTGTCGACCCGACGCGACCAGCGCCGTGTAGTCGCGGATGAACTCGTGCGCGCGCCGTTCGTCCCGGATGCGCAGGTTCCAGCCGGGATACTGCAAGTCGACGTGACCGCCGAGCGCAGCCAGGGCCGGGACGTCCTGCGCGTAGAGCCCGCCCAGACCCTGCGTCGGCGCGCTCACGTCGTCGACGCCGGCGAAGGCCGGATCGTCGGCCAGCGGATCGGCGGCGTGACCGCCGTCGTAGCCGCTCACGCCGAGCAGATCACCGTAGTCGCGGAACGCGACGTGATGGCGCTCGAGCGAGTCGAAGATGTAGCCCAGCCGCGGGTACTCCTCGGGGTCTTGGCCGACGCCGTCGTGGCGGGCGAGGGTCCGCTCCTCGTACACCGTGGTCGTGCCCGCGGTCAGGAACTGATGGCCGCCGCCCGAGTCCTCGGCGTCGGCGAAGAGGTTCACCGCCAGCGCGTAGCTGCGCGCCAGCGCGTGCAGATTGGGCGTCACGCCGGCGGGATACTCCACCAGCGACGGGTCGCCGTACGGCGCCCCGAGATCGCCGAGCATCGCGTCGAAGCCCGGCGCCTCTTCCTCGATCACGACGACGTTCGCGATCCCCGGCGGATACGCGGGGCGCCCGGCGACGACGCGGCGCGTGTCGGCGAGCGCGGTCTGCGTCGCGCCGGTCAGCCGCACCGCACTCAGGTCGATCTTCTCGAAGGTCGACCAGACGGCGCTCGCGTCCGTCCCCGCGACGGGGTCGCCGCCGAGGCTCGCGTCGTGGCCGAAGCCTTTGGTGTCCAGCACGTAGAGCGTGTGGTCGTCGGCGCCCAGCGCAAGCGCGGTCGGGTACCAGCCGGTCGCGATCAGCCCGAGCCGGTGCAGATGCACCGGATCGTGCGCGTCGATGACCGCGACCGCGTTGAGTCCGGCCAGCGCGACGTACAGCCGCGATCCGTCGCGCGAGAGCGCCAGCGCGGCCGGCTGCGTTCCGTACGGACCGCGGTCGAAGAGGCGTAGTTCGGTCCCGCCGACGACGTGCGGCGCGGCGCCGAGTTGCACGGTGGCGATGCGATCGACGTTGGTCATCGCGACGAAGGCGTAGGCGCCGTCGGGCGTGGTGACGATCGCGGTCGGATGCGCGCCGCCGACCATGCGCACTCCGTCGGGGGGCGGATCCATCGGCAGCGACGAGGGTCCTCCCAAGTCGCCGCGCGCGTCGAGCGGGAGCAGCGAGAGCGAGGAGGCACGATCGAGATCGGGTGGCGGCGTGCCGAACGGCGGCGCGAGCGCGGGCGCGCTCAGCCGGCTGGAGCGCATCGAGCCCTCGTCGCTGACCAACAGCCGATCGCCGGCGATCGCCGCACCGAACGGGAAGAAGCCGACCGGCCAGGTCGAGCCGCTCACCCGCCGCGTCGCGATGTCGATCGCGCTCACGCTGTCGGCACCGTCGTCGACGACGTACGCGCGGCGACCGTCCGGCGCGACGGCGATCGTTGCGGGCAGGCCGCGCCGGCGTCCGGCGATGGTCGGGTCGAGCGCGCCGGGCAGCGCGATGGTGTGGCGCGGATCGGGCGCGAGCCGGCCGTTCGCGTCGAGCGTGAAGACGTAGACACAGTCGCTGGTGCTGCCCGAGGCCAGCACCAGCGTGCGGCCCGGATGCGCCGGATCGTCGAGCGCCGCGATGCCGACCCAGTAGCGCTCGCCGGGCGCGCTGTAGCGGTCGACGACCTGCAGGCTGGTCGCGTCGATGACGGCCAGCGAGAAGCCACTGGTCGCGCTCGGATCGAGCAGCGAGTGGACCGACGCGGTGCGCTCGTCGTCGTTCGAGACGATCGCATACCGGCCGTCGGGGCTCAGCGCGAAGCCCAGCGCGTTCATCCCGGTCACCGCGCTCGTCCCGGTCGGGGTGACGATGCGGCCCGACGGCAGAACGGCGTCGAACGCCGCGCCGTGCAGGGGACCGACGGGCAGATCGCCGGCCGGCGCCGCGTAGGTGACCGGAATGCGCACGCGCAGGCTGGCCGCGCTCACGGTGTTCGTCAGAAGCGCGAGCAGCACGGCCGCAAGCGTGAGGCGGTAGGTCATCGTCTCCTTCGGTTCGGCTAGGACAGGGCACGTGCGAGCCGCTCGACCGCACGTCGGAGCGTCTCGTCGTCCCGGTCGCCGAACGAGAGCCGCAGGGCCGGCGGGCCGGTGCGCGTTGGATAGAAGGGATCGGCGGGCATCACCAGGACACCTTCGCGCGCGCAACGATCGAACGCCGCCTGGGTCGAGAGGCGGGGCGGGAGGCGCAACCAGACGTTGGTTCCGGCCTGCGGCGGCGCGACGTCGGCCCAAGCGAGCGCCTGCGTGAGCGCGTCGACGAACAGATCGCGCCGGTGGCGGTACAGCGTGCGCGCGTTGCGGATGTGGCGCGCATACGCCGGCGTGCGCAGGAAGCGCCAGAGCGCACGCTGGGTCAGCGTCGAGGTGAACGAGTCGGTGCGCACCTTGGCCGCCTCAATCGTCATCCGCAGCGCGCCGCGCACGCGCAGATAGCCGATGCGCAGCGCCGGGAAGATCGATTTGGAGAGCGACTCCATCATCACGACCCGACCGTCGGTGTCGTAGGCCGCTAGCGGTGGCGGCGGTGCCCCGTCGTAGGTGAAGTTCCAGCCGGTCTGATCTTCGAGGATCACGACGTCGTAACGCCGCGCCAACTCGACGATCGCTTTGCCGCGCCGAGCCGGCAGGACGACGCCGGTCGGATTCTCGGCGATCGGGCAGATCGAGAACAGCCGCGGCCGGTATTCGGCGAAGACGCGCTCGACGTCGTCGATCCGCACGCCGTCCTGATCGGAGCGCACTTCGACGTAGCTCGCGCCCCGCGCGTCGAAGACGCCCAGCGTCCCGGGGTAGGTCGGCGACTCGGAGGCGACGACCACGCGGGACTGCAAGAGCACCGAGGCGATCAGGTCGGCGGCCTGCTGCGCTCCCGACGTCACGATGATCTCCTCGGGCTGCGTCGCGCAGCCGCGGGCCGCCAGGCCGTCGGCCAGCACCGCGCACAGGTCGGGATCGCCGGTGCTGGCGCGGTACTGCATCAGCTCGGGCGGATCGTCCGCGAACGTGCGCTGCATCGCGCGCGAGAAATCGGCCAATGGAAACGTCTCGGGCGCCGGGTGCGCGTCCGCCAACGAGATGATCCCCGGCGCGTGCGCCTGCGCGAGCCGGTCCATTACGCCTTCCATCCGCTCGCCGCGCACCAGCAGCGAGGGCTCCCAGGTGGGCGGCGCGGCCAGCTCGGCGGCACGCGCCGGCGCGACGAACGTCCCCCGCCCGGCGCGCGCGACCAGCCGGCCGCGCGCCGCCAGCGCGTCGTAGGCCTGCGAGACGGTCACCACCGCGACGTCGAGGTCGCGGGCGAGCGTGCGAATCGGCGGGAGGCGCTCCTCGGGCGCCAGCTCACCGCGCTCGATCGCGCCGGTCAGCGCATCCGCCAGTTGGACGTAGAGCGGCCGGGGATCGCGCTGGTCGAGCGCGATGACCGGCCTCACCGCTCGTCGAGCCGGTATCCGATCCCGCGGACGCTGCTGATCGCCAGCAAGGCCGTCACCTCGGTGAGTTTCTTGCGCAAGGCGGCGACGTGGACGTCGACGACCCGCGTCGGGACACCCGAGACGTCGTTCCAGACGCGCTCGAGGATCTGCGCGCGGGTCAGCAGCTTCCCGACGTTCTCGGCCAGGAACCACAGCAGCCGGAACTCGAGCGCGGTCAGCGTGACGCTCTTCCCGTCGTTCTCGAGCGTGTGGAAGTCACGCACCATCGTCGCGCCGCCGATGGCGAGCCGGCCTTCCTGCTCGATCTTGCGCGAACGTTCGCGGCGGCGCAGGAACGACTGCACCCGCGCGACCAGCTCGTTGCCGGAGAAGGGCTTGCGGATGTAGTCGTCCGCCCCCAGACCCAGCCCGCGCAGAACGTCGTTCTCGCTGGAGTGGGCGCTCACCATCAGGATGAACGCCTCCGAGGTATTGGCTAGCGACGTGCACACGTCCAGTCCCGAGATGTCGGGCAGCTCGACGTCGAGCAGCACGACCGCCGGTTTGAACACCGACTCGGTCTCGAGCCCGGCGGAGCCGGTTGCGGCGATGCGCACTTCGTAGCCGTTGCGCTCGAGGATCGCGCGCTCGAACTGCGCGACCTCGGGGTCGTCTTCGATGATCAGGATCCGATCGGACATTCAGCGCGCTCCGGCGGGGATGGTTTCGGCTTCGTCGGGGAGGAGCAGCTCACGTCTGGCTACTCCGTCGTCGATCGCCGCTTGCATGACCGCCTTGCCGACCGCGTCGACGACGCGTGCGTCGAAGACGCTGGGGATGATGTACTCGGCACTGCGCTCGTCGCCGACGATGTCGGCGATCGCGCGCGCCGCAGCGAGCTTCATCCCCTCGGTGATCCGCCGCGCGCGGCAGTCGAGCGCGCCGCGGAAAATGCCCGGAAACGCGAGCAGGTTGTTGATCTGGTTCGGGAAGTCGCTGCGGCCGGTGCCGATCACCGCCGCGTACGGCGCGGCCGCATCGGGCATGACCTCCGGCGTCGGGTTGGCCATCGCGAAGACGATCGGGTCGCGGGCCATGGTGGCGATCCACTCCGGATGCAGGATCCCCGGCGCGCTGACCCCGATGAAGACGTCGGCGCCGCGCAGGACCTCTCGCAGCGAACCACGCCGGTTCTCGCGGTTCGTGTGCTCGGCGAGCCACGTCCAGTGCGCGTTGCCGTAGCGGTCGGAGCGGTTGAGTGCACCGTCGCGGTCGACCGCGATCACGTCGCGCACGCCGGCGGCGAGTACCATCTTGATCGTCGCGGTCCCGGCCGCGCCGCTTCCGGTCAGGACGATCGTCAGATCCTCCATCCGTTTGCCGACGACCGCGGCCGCATTCATCAGCGCGGCCAGGATGACGACCGCGGTCCCGTGCTGGTCGTCGTGCATGACCGGGATGTCGAGCTCCTCGATCAACCGGCGCTCGACCTCGAAGCAGCGCGGGGCGGAGATGTCCTCGAGGTTGATCCCGCCGAAGATCGGCGCGATGCGCTTGGCGGTCGCGACGATCTCGTCGACGTCCTTGGTGTCCAGGCAGATCGGGAAGGCGTCGATGTCGGCGAACTGTTTGAAGAGCATGCACTTGCCCTCCATCACCGGCGCCGCACCGTACGGGCCGATGTCGCCCAGGCCGAGCACGGCGGTACCGTCGGTCAGCACGCAGACGGTGTTGCGCTTGATGGTCAGCGCGTAGGCCTTGGCCGGATCGTTGGCGATCGCGCTCGAGACGCGCGCGACGCCGGGCGTGTAGACCGTCGAGAGATCCTGGCGCGTCTTGACGGGCCGGGTGATCCCGGTGCGAATCTTTCCGCCCAGGTGGGCCAAGAAGGTCGAGTCGGAGACGCTGAGGATCCGCACGTTCTCGAGCCGCTCGATCGCCGCGCGGACCGCCGTCGCTACCGCGTCGCTGGCGACGTTGACCGTCACGTCGCGCACGATCGTCGCCTTGCCGACGGTCCGCGTGTCGACGGCGCCGACCATCCCGCCGGCGTCGCCGATCGCCGAGGCGAGCACACCGAAGGAACCGAGCTCGTTGGGGGTCTCGAGCCGCATGACGAGCTGGGTACCGATCGCGGGAGCGGTGGCCATTACTCTCCTCGGGTACGGTGCCGTGACCGAACGGTCCTCGCCAAACCACCGCGGCGCCAAGCCCGGCAGGCGCCCGGCGCCGAGGGAGGGACGGCTCCCGACGGTGCGTGCGGCCGTGCCGGCGAAGCCGGCGGGGTGATCGGGAGTCGAGCCGCCCACGCCGCGCTTCTCTTGGCCTGGCTGCTGCCGCTCGCCGTCTTCGCGCTGGTCGCGGCGGCGGTCGTCGACGTCCCGATGTACGACGAGTGGCTGTGGTCGCCGCTCGTCCTCGCGCAACACGCCGGCGAACTGCAGCCGGCGGCGTTGTGGGCGCCGCAGGGCGCGCACCGGAGCGTCGTCCCGACCGCGCTCGCCCTGGGCTTGGCTCGCCTCGACGGTTGGAACGTGCGGGTCGAAGCGCTGCTCTCGGTCGGCCTGGTCGCGCTTGCGCAGCTCGCTCTCTTCGCGCTGCTGCGCCGCCGCCTAGGCGGGGCCGCGCGCGCCGCCGGCCCCTTCCTGCTCGCGAGCCTGCTGCTGTACTCGTTCGTGCAGGCGGAGAACTGGTTGTGGGGCTTCCAGCTCTCGTGGTTCGTGGTCGACCTCGGCGCGCTGGGCGTCGTGTGGGCCCTGGACACGCGGCCGAACACGCTGCGCTTCGGGCTCGCGCTCGCCTGCGCGCTCGTCGCCAGCTTCTCGCTCATCTTCGGCTTTGCGACCTGGGTCGCGGGCGCGGTCCTGCTCGCGCGCGATGCGCGGCGGCTCGCGATCTGGCTGATCGTGGCGGCCGGCGCCGCGGCGATCTTCTTGGTCGGCTATGAACTCCCGCGCTTCGAGAACGGCTGGCTCGGCGGCGCGGGCGCGCCGCTGCTCGACGGGCCGCAGTTCGTCTTGGCGTATCTCGGTGCGCCACTCGGCATCGCGGGCGGCCGCTGGCTGTGCGAGGCGCTGGGGCTGGCGCTGCTGGTCGCCTGCGGCGTGCTCGCGACGCGCGCGGAGCGCACCGGCCGCCGGCCGACGGCGTGGCTGGCGTTGCTCGCCTTCGCGTTGGTCGCCGCCGCCTGCGAGGCGCTCGGCCGTGCCGGCAACGGCGTCGACGCGGCGCTCGCGTTCCGCTATACGACGCCCGCAACGCTGGCCTGGATCGCGCTGGTCGGCCTCGTCGCCGAGGCGCCGCCGACGCGACCGGCGCTGGTGCGCCCAGCGCTCGCATTGGGCGGCGCGCTGTACCTGATCGCCAATCTGGCCGGTGCGTTCGAGGCCTTGCAGTTGGCCGGGATGCAACGGGCCGCCGCCGCTGCGCTCGCCGATCCCCTCGGCGCCGACGAGGACGAGCTCGCGCAGTACGAAAACGATCCCGCGTTCCTGCGCGCGCAGGCGTTGGCGTTGCGCGCCGTCGGACTCGGCCCCTACGCCCCCGGCGCACCCGACGCGCTCAGTGCAGCGCGACCGGGAGTTCTCGCACCGTCGCCGTCCCCGTCGCCGTGCGCGCGACGAAACGAAACGTCAGCGTATAGCGCGGGTGCACGAACGGTGGCAAGAACGGAAACCGGTAGACCCCGCTGAATTGCCCCGGCGCACGTTTGGTCAGCGCGCGACCGTAGGGACCGACGCGCAACTCGACCAGCGCGACGTTGGTCGAGGCGACCACGCGGATGTGGGCCAGATCGCCCCAACCGTAGTCCGGCTGCGAGAGCCAGATCGCGACCAGTTCCGGCGGCGCCTCCGGCGCGCGCACCGGCGCGACGAAGGTAGGGGCGCAGCCGCCGCGCTCGACGCGCAGCGGCGGGACCAGCGGCGCCGCGACCAGGGCGAGCAGCGTCGCGCGCGTCACTCCGTCACTCGAGGTAAAAGCCGGCGATCTTGTCGTCGGAGTCGAGGGTGAAGGTGATGACGAGCCCCTTGCCGTTCGCGAACGTCGCCGCGTAGTGGTAGATGCGCAGGCCCATCGTCTGCGTGCGATCGCGAAACGTCAGCGTCTGCAACGCGCCGAACGACCCGAACGCCCGCTCGGCCTGGGTGGCGATCGCCGGCGTGAAGGCGGCGTTCATCGCCGCGTCGAGCTGGCTGCGATCGACCGACCCGCCGACGAGATCGGTCACGAACGTGCGCAGCCGCGCGGTGACCTTCGGCTCCTCGGCGCCGACGGTCGCAGCCGGCACGCTGCTCGCTGCGACCAGCGGCGGCAGCACGACTGCGAGCATCGCGGCGTTGACCCGCGCGGTGATGAAGTCCGACGCATTGCCGAGCACGATCAGCGCGAAGCGCCGATCGGGCAGCATCTCGTCCTCGGCCGCGAAGCCGGGGAGGCCGCCGTGGTGGCCGACGAACGTCGTCGTCCCGACCGTGACCAACGATGGGCCCAACCCCCACGCGACGCTGCCACCCGGTGCCACGACCGTACTGCCGACCGGGTTCGCCTGCATCAGCGCGAAGGTCGCCGGCGCGACCAGAACGCCGTCCATCAGCGCGATGTCGAAGCGCGCCAGATCCGAGGCGGTCGAGAACAGGTCGCCGTCGGCGTAGAACCAGGAGAGGTCGAGCGGCGGGGCCGGCCGTCCGTGCGCGGTATATCCGCGCGCGGTCGGGCTGCCGGGTGAGGGCCCGACGCTGGTCGCGGTCATCCCGGCCGGCGCGAAGACGTGCGCGCGCTCGTACGCAGCCAGCGACTCGCCGCTGAGCTTCTCGACGATCAGGCCGAGCACGACGTAGTCGGTGTTACTGTAGCCCCAAGCGGTGCCGGGTTCGAAGGCGAGCGGCTTGGCGGCGAAGCGTGCGACGATCGCGCGCGGCGTCGTCCGGTGCGCGACGCTGCCGTCGGCGATGACGGTGTCGCCGTAGTCGGCCAGCCCCGAGGTGTGCCGCAACAGCTCGCGGACGGTGATCGCCTGCAACTGCTGGACGTCGGGCAGGACGCCGGGCAGGAGACTGGTGATCGGCGCATCCAGCCGCAGCTTTCCGCTTTCGACCAACTGCATGACGCACACCGCGGTGACGAGCTTGGTGATCGACGCGATCGCGAAGCGGGTCTGCGGGGTCGCCGCGGTCCGGGTGGCGACATCGGCCAGGCCCGTTGCGTGCGCGTAGACGAGCCGGCCGTCCTCGACGAGGGCGACCGAGGCGGCCGGCGCGCCGTACGGCACCGCCGCGATCGTGCGCGCCAGCGCCGCGTCGAGCGCACTGCTCTGCGCCGCCGCGATCGGCACCGGTGCGCTGCTCTGTGCCGTTGCCGCGACGGGCTGCAGCGCGAGCACGAGGGCGAGCGGGAGGTGCGCGCGCTTCACGTCCCGCTCAACGTCATCTCGGCGACGCGGAACGACGGCGCGACGATCGTGCCGTCGAAGCGCAGGTCACCGGCGATCGCGTCGATCCCGGCCAGCATCTCGGCGAAGCTCGCCGCGATGGTGAACTCGTCGATCGGGTGGCTCGGCGCGCCGTCCTCGATCCAGATCCCGCGCGCACCGCGGCTGTAGGTGCCGCTCGCGTATTCGGTCGCGAAGCCGATCGTGTCGAGCACGAGGACCCCGCGCTCGGTCGAGGCGACCAAGTCGTCGAGCGTCCCGTTCCCCGGCTTCAAGTACAGGTTGTTCGCATCGACGCCACCGCCCCCCGCGTTCCCGGTCGAGGCGATGCCCAGTCGTCGCCCCCAGTACGTGTCGCTCAGGTACGATTCGAGCACGCCGGCGCGGAACACGACGGTCTCGCGCGTCGCGGTCCCCTCGGTATCGAACGGCGCGCTGCCGAGGCCGCCCTTGAGCCGGCCATCGTCGACGATCGTCGCCAGCGCGCTGCCGATTCGCTCGCCGATTCGGCCGGCCAACCACGAGTTGCCCAGCACGACGTTGGCCGCGCTGGCCGCCGCGAACACGTCGGCCAGCACCGCCGCCGCGACGTCGCGCTCGAAGATGACCGGCACCCGGGTCGTCGGTGGCTTGCGCGCCCCGATCAGCGCCAGCGCGCGGTGAACGGCGTGCTGCGCGACCGCCGGCGTGCTCTCGGCGGTCGACCAGCCGCGCGCCGCCGTGCCGTACGAGCCCAGGCGTTTGCTCGTACCGTCGCGCGCGATCGGCGCCGCGGTACGCGAGACGCTCGTCCCCTGCGTGACGCCGCGAAAGCCGCGGGTGTTGGCCAGCGCGAACGAGGCGATCGCGTCGCGGACGTGCGAGCCCTCCGAGTTCTCGATCCGCGTGTCGGCCTCGCGCACGAGCCGCTCGAGCGCGAGCGCGTCCTCGAGCTTCGCCTCGTCGGGACGCTCCGCGACGTCGGGCGAGCTGGTGAACAGGTCGTGGTCGCAGACGTCGTCGCCGGCGAAGGTGTCGGGCAGTCCGGCGTACTCGTCCTCGCCGGCGTACGCAGCCGCTGCGACCGCGCGGCGGACCAACCCGTCGATGCCGGCCCGGGTCAGATCGGTCGTCGTCAGCGTCGCACGCCGCGTCCCGACGAAGGCGCGCACCGCGAGCGTGCGACCGCACGAACGTTCCAACTGCGTGAGCTCGCCGCCGCGCGCCTCGCAGGCGAACCGGTCGACGACGGAGACCGTCGCGTCGGCTTCGCTGGCACCGGCGGCCGCGGCGAGCTGGATCGCCGTCTCGGCGACGGCCAGCGCTTCGTCGCGCGGATCAGCCACGGCCGGTCCCACCGACGGTGCAGGCAGCGAGCTTGACGGTCGGGATGCCGACGCCGACCGGGACCCGTTGACCGGCCTTGCCGCAGGTGTACGACCGGTGCGCGAGCCGTGCGTCGTTGCCGACCAGCGTCACCTTCGTCATCGCATCGGGACCGTTCCCGACCAGCGTCGCCCCGCGCACCGGCGCGGTGATGCGTCCGCCTTCGATCAAATATCCCTCGGCGACCATGAAGACGAAGTCGCCCTTGCTGATCTCGACCTGTCCGCCGGCGAAGGATGCCGCGTAGAATCCGCGGTCGATCGAGCCGATGACCTCGTCGGCGGTCGACTCACCGGCCGGCATGAAGGTGTTGCACATGCGCGGGATCGGGAGCGTGCGGTACGACTCGCGCCGGCCGCTCCCGGTCGAAGCGACGCCCATCAGCCGCGCGTTCTGGCGGTCCTGCATGTAGCCGCGCAAGACGCCGCGCTCGACCAGCACCTTGTGCTGCCCCGGCGTCCCCTCGTCGTCGATCGCGACGGTGCCGCGCTCGCCGGGCAAGTTGCCGTCGTCGTAGATCGTCACCAGCTCGCTCGCGACCCGCTCGCCGACGCGCCCACTGTAGAGCGACGTCCCCTTGCGGTTGAAATCGGCTTCGAGGCCGTGACCGACCGCCTCGTGCAGCAGCACACCACCGCCGCCGGGACCGATCACGACCGGCATCTCGCCGGTCGGCGCTTCGCGCGCCCCGAGCTTGGTCGTCGCGATGCGCGCCGACTCGGACGCCAGCGATTCGGGTGTCAGTTCGTCATAGATGGCGATGCTCGTCCGTCCGCCGTCGGCGACGTAGCCGGTCTCGCGCTGATCGCCGGCGCGGGCGACGACCTGGACGCCCAGCGCGACCAGCGGCCGGCGGTCGGTCGCGACGCGCCCGTCGCTCGAGGCGACCTGGATGTACTGCAGTTCGTCGGAGACGAACGCGTTGACCGCCACGACGCGCGGATCGCTGGCGCGCGCCGCGACGTCCGCCCGCGCCAGCAGATCGACGTAGCGCCGTGAGTCGGCCGGTTCGTCGGGGTGCGGGTCGTACAGCATCGGTGCGGCCGCCGGCGCGAGCGCGATCACCACCGACTGCTCCCGCCCGTCACGCGCGATCAGCGCCGCAGCCTCGGCCGCACGCAGCAACGATCCCTCGTCGAGGTCGTCGGAGAACGCGTAGCCGGCCCGCTCGCCGACGACGACGCGCACGCCGGCGCCACGCACCAGCGTCGTCGCGGCTTCGCGGATCGCACCGTCCTGGAGGCGGAACGTCTGAGTCAGCCGGTGCTCGAAGAACACGTCGGCGAAGTCGCCACCCCGCCGGAGCGCCCGGGAGAGCACGCGCGCCAGCAGGTCGGGATCGAGCGCGGTCAGCACGAGGGTCGCTTAGCGCGCCGGGCTACCATAATCCCGCCTTCAGGTTGTGATGCCGCTCAACTGCGCGCGAGCAGGTCGAGTGCCCGGTCGATGCCACGGTCGACCGAACCGGCGTCGGCGCGGCGGTCGTTGACGACGATCGCGAAGCTGACCCGGCCGTGGCGGCGCGTCTGGACGTAGCCGGCCAGCGCGTTGACGTCGGCGATGTGCCCGCTCTTGGCCCGCACGCGCCCGAGCGCGTCGGTCACCTGCCGCAGTTGCACCGTCCCCTCGATGCCGACCCGCGGCAGGTCCGCGAACAAAATCGCGCCGGCCGGTTCGTGCGCGACGCGCGCCAGCAGCGTCGCCAGGGTCAGCGCCGCGACCCGGTCGTCCGGCGCCAGACCGCTGCCGTCGACGATCCGCAAGCCCGGCTGCGGGACGTCGTCGCGGGCGAGCGCGACCCGTTCGAGAGCCGCGCCGTTCTCGACCGTCCCATCGCCGCGCGTCGCACCGACCGCGCGCAGCAACTGCTCGGCGAAATGATTGTTGGAGTCGAACAGCATGTCGTGGACGATCGCGCTCAGCGGCGCCGAGCGGTGGCGCCACAGCACGTCGCCGGCCAGCGGCGCGACGCCGGTCCGTGCGCCGCCGGCGACGTCGATGCCGCGCTCGTGCAGCAACGCCAGCGCGACCACGCCGGCATAGCGCCCGAGATCGGTCACCGGCCGCCAGACCGACTGCTCGGCGCGGACGCCGATCCGACCGGAGAAGGTGAAGTCGTTGCGCAGCGGATCGCGCTCGATCGAGAACTCGGTCGCGTAACCGGTCGTCAGACCACCGTCGATCCGGATCGCGCTCGACGGCGGTCGGACCGCGATCGTCGCCGGACCACCGACGACGCCCGGTGTGACGTGGAACTCGACCGTGCCCTGGTCGAGCGAGAGCGCGCTGGTGCCGGCGCCGTAGGGGTACTGCAGATCGTCGGACTCCCAGTCCGGATCGGTCTCGGGCCCGGCGAACGCGCTCGCGTCGGCGACGACGCCATCCTCGACCGTTCGGACGCCGGCGCGCACGAGCGCGCCGACCCCGGCGCGCAGATCGTCGCTGGTCAGCGTCGGATCGCCACCGCCGACCAGGTAGAGCGGCCCCTGCACGACGCCGCCGACCGGCTCGCCAACGCTCTCGAAAGTCGTGCCGAAGCGATAGTTGGGACCCAGTACCGCGAGCGCCGTCGTCGCAACGAGCAGCTTGAAGGTCGAGGCCGGCGCGAGCGGCGCGCGTTCGCGTCGCAGGAACAGCGGCCGGCCGGCCGGATCGACGATCGCAATCCCGCTCGTCGCCAGCGCCGACGGCGCGAACGCGTCGCGCAGTTGCGCGTCGAGCGCGCGCACGTCGCCCGCGTTCCACGGCGGCGTCACCGGCACGGCGGCGCGGACCGTCACGGCCGGATGCGGCGTGACGAGTGGCGCCGGCGGCGGCGGCTGGTCGCAGGCCGAGATCGCCAGCGCGAGCACCACGGCCAGCCGGTACGCGCGCCGCCTCACCGTGTATCGAGCGCGTCGAGCCGCTCGCGCAGCGCCTGCTGATCGGCGCGCAGCCGATCGACCTCCTCGCGCAGCCGCACGACCTCGGCCGGCATGCGCTGCGCGTCGCGCACGCGCTGCGCGGCCTCGGCCGCATCGCGCCGCAGCCGGCCGTCGTTCTCGGTCGCCGCGCGGCGATCGAGCGCGGCGAGCAGCCGCGCGTCGGCCAGCCGTTCCGCGGCGGCGTAGGTCGACATGCGCACGAGGTAGGCGCGTTCGTCGAGCGCGCGCTCGACCGCCTCGACGGCCGCCGTGCGCGTCGACTCGACCAGCGTCCCGAGCTCGGCCAGCGCGCCGACCGCTGCGCGGCGCAGCGCCTCGGGGCGCTCCGGCGCAAGCACGGAGACCAACACGTCGAGCGCGCGCGGATCGGCCAACGCACCCAGCCCGCGAGCCGCTCCGGCGGCGATCGTCGCGTTCCAGGACGGCGTCGCCAAACCGTCGACGAGCGCATCGAAGGCGCGCGGATCGCGCGTGCGCCCGAGCGACGTCAGCGCGGCGGCGACGACGAAGTACGAGCGGTCACCGCGCAGGCCGAGCAGCGCGTCGGCGACGACCGCATCGCGCCAGGCCCCCAGCGCGTCGGCGATCGCGCGCCGGACTTTCGGATGGCGGTGGCCGACGTTGGCCAGCAGCGTCGTCCGCGCCGATGGCGCGCGCGAGTTGCCGAGCGCCGCGGCGACCTCGACCGCGACGCCCCAAAACGGATCGTCGCGCAACGCGTGCGCGAGCGCCTCGCGCGCGACGCGGCTGCCGTCCTTGGCCAGCGCCACCGCCGCCCGGATCCGGGCCAAGGGTGATGGATCGCTGCGCAGCGCCGCGGCGTGCGCGTCGGTGCCGAGCTGCCACGTCCAGGCAGCCAGCAGCCACCCCGACGGATCGATGCGCACCAGCCCCGGCTCGCGGTCGAGTGGGACGGCGAACGTCTGCGGAGCGCGTTCGACGTGCAGCCGCACGCGCGTCTCGCCGGGCAGCGGCTCGGGTCCGGCGTCGGTCGCGACCGTCGCCGGGGCGCCGGCGAGAAAGCCGACCTCGAGCGGAAAGTCGTAGGCGGGATGCGCGTCGTCGATCGTCTGCTTCTGCGCGATCGTCAGCAGCGCGGTGGAGCGCTCGGCGTCCCAGCGATAGCTCGCCTCGAGCTCGGGGTGGCCCGCACGCTCGACCCACTGCGTGAAGAAGGCGCGCAGGTTGCGCCCGGTCTCGCGCTCGATCGCGCGCACCAGGTCGATCGTCTCGACGCTGCGCCCGGCGTTCTCCCCGACGTAGCGCCGCAGCGCACGCCGCAGCCGGTCCCAACCCAGCTCGCCTCGCAGTTGATGCAGCACCGCGCCGCCCTTCTCGTAGAGGTGGCGGTCGAAGAGCTCGATCGGATCGCGATAGACGTTGCAGACGATCGGCCGGCGATAGCGTTCGGCGTCCTCCTCGAGGTAGCGCCCGACGACGGTCTGCATGTCGTAGAGGTACTCATCCCAACCTTTGTCCGCCTCGAGCCAGACGGCTTCGAAGTAGGTCGCGAAGCCTTCGTTCAGCCACGCTTGCGACCAGTCACGGCAGGTGATCAGATCGCCGAACCACTGGTGGGCCAGCTCGTGCGAGACCAGCGGATCGGCCGAGTAGTCGAGGTGCGCGCGCTCGTCGTGCAGGACACGATCGGTCTGGGTCGTCGCCGTCGTGTTCTCCATCCCGCCGACGATGAACTCGGCGACCGCGATCTGCGAATAGCGCGCGTAGGGATATGGGACGCCGATCGTGCGCTCGAAGACGTCCAGCATCCGCGGCGTGTTGCCGAAGGCGCGTTCGCCGTCGGCCTCGCGGCCCGGCGCAACGTACGCGGCGACCGGTATCCGCGCGTGCGGCTGCACCAGCTCGCTGAACGTCCCGGCGACCATCGACACCAGGTACGTCGCGTGCGGGAGGTCCTGCTCGTAGCGGAAGGTCACCATCCCGTCCGCCTCGGTGCGCGCGACGAGCGCGCCGTTGGAAAGTGCGAACGAGCCGGCGGGTACGACGATCGTGGCCGAGGTCGGCTGCTTTTCGTCAGGCTGGTCGAAGCACGGGAACCAGCAGCGCGCGTCGGAGTCCTGGCTCTGCGTCCAGACGTGCTTGGGCTCCGTGTCGATGAAGTACAGCCCGCGCCGTGGGTTCTCGACCGCATACTCGACCGCGAAGACCAGCTCGTCGCCCGCGCGCAGCGCCGGCTCTACGGTCAGCTCGAGCGTCTCGCTGGTCGCGCGGAACGCGATCGCCCCGCCGTCGGGGCCCCAGACGCGGTGCACGTGCAGGTCGACCGCGTCGAGCAGCAGCCGCGTCACGCCGTCCTCGATCGCGCGCACCCGCGTCGTGCAGACGCCGTCGAGCCGGTGCCGCTCGAGGTCGGGGCGCAGGTGCAAGTCGATGTGCAGGACGTCGACGACCCGATCGGGGCCGTAGTGCGCGCGCGCCCCGGGCAGCGCAAAGGCGCGGCGGTCGCTCACAGCGGGACGTCCCAGCGCAGGATGCGCAGCGCGGTGGGGCGCGGATCGTCGCACCAGGTCAGGAAGTAGCGGCGCGCCGGGACGGTGTGGCCGGTCGGATCGGTGTACGAGTAGTCCAGCTCCGGACCCGGTCGCACTGCGCCGCATGCGGCCGCCAAACGCCGCGCGAAATCGGGTCGGCCGGGATACGTCTCGGGGCGTCCGGGGGTCGGCACCAGCGCCTCCTTGTCGAGGAATAGGATCCGCTTGGGGTGCAGGTCGGGATCGTACCAGTGCTTGGCTTCCTGGCCTTGCGCGTTGTAGCCGATGAAGACCGGCGGGATCCCGGCCTCGTAGTCCATCTGCGAGGAGAATCCGTAGCCGTCGGTCACGACGATCGCATCGTTGGCGTCGGCCATGCGCCGCACGTCCTGGGCCAGCGGCCAGTAGGTGAAGATCTCGAACGGTCCGTCGTTGCGCAGCGTCGAGCCGGTCTTGCGGAACTGCTCGTACAGCGGCCCGGGGAACGCCGCGGCGACGAACAGCAGCGGCACGAGCACGAGCGCCGGGACGAGCGCTGCGCTCGCCCAGAGCACGCGCGTACGCTGCGCGAGCCCGAGCAGCGCCAGGCCCATGCCGACCGAGAGCGAGATGTAGGGCCCGATGATCCAGTGCAGCTCGATGCGCTCGTGGAAGTTGAGCAGCACCAGCAGCGCGGCCAGCGGGACCGCCGTCCAGCCGACCAGCGCGTTGCGCGGGCGGACCAGGACGAACAGCGCCGCGATCATGAGTCCGGGCGAGTACGCGCCGGCGCAAGCCAGCAGATAGGTGAGCGGGCGGATCCACGACGGCTGCGCGACGTGGCGCTGCTCGAAGGCAAAGGCGAAGGTGACCCAGTGATGGGTCGCGTTCCAGACCACGAACGGGACCAGCAGCAGCGCCGCGACGGCGAACGTGAGCCCGAGCCCGTCGCGCCAGAGCCGCCGGCGCTCCGGCGCGAGCGACCAGGCGACGATCCCGGCGACCAGTGCCCAGGCGAACATCTTGGCCAGCAGCGCGAAGGCGATCGCGACGCCGAGCAGCGCGAAGTCACGGCGACCGCGCGTCTGCTCCGCACGGACGGCGAAATACAGGCAGCAGGCCCAGCCGGCCATCAGCGGCCCGTCCGGCGTCGCCATCACCGAGAGGATCGAGCACATCGGCGCCAAGGTGATCGCCAGCGCCGTGATCAAGCCGGCGCGCTCGTCGCCGGCGAGGCGCCGCGCGCAGGCCGCCGCGGCGAGCGTCGCGACGACCCCGCACAACAGGAACGGGACGCGAATCCAAAACGGGTTGGCGGTCGACCACACGAACGGCAGGATCAGATAGGCGACCATCGGCGGATGGTCGGCGTAGCCGAGCGCGAGGTGCTTGCTCCACTCCCAGTAGTACGCCTCATCGCCGGTCAACGGGACCTTCGCGGCGGCGATCGCGCGCAGCAGCGTCACCAACGCGACGATCACCCAGGTCGCGTACTTCACTCGTACGGCTCCGTGAGCCCACCGTTCACGCCGATGACCATGCCGTTGAGGAACGATCCTTCGGCGCGCGTCGCGAAACGGACGGCGTCGGCGACGTCTTCCCAGGAGCCGGCGTGGCCGGTCGGGTTCTGCGCCGGGATCTGCGCCGCGGCCGCGCGGTCGGCGTCCTTGTTGCGGATGTCGCCGGGTTCGACGACGTTGACGGTGATGCCGAAGGCCGCCTCCTCCAACGCCAGTGCGCGCGCGAACGTCACAACGCCGGCTTTCGCCGCGCCGTAGAGCGACATCCCGAGCGCCGGTTGCGTCACCTGCGAGCCGTTCATCCCGAAGAACACGAGTCGGCCGTAGCGCCGTTCCCGCATCCCCGGCAGGACCGCGAACGCGAGCGACACCGCCGAGCCGAGATTCCCCTCGAGCATCGCCTGATAGTCAGCCCACGTGGTGCGCGCGAAGCGCTTCACGACGATCGGGCCGACCGCATGCACGAGCACGTCGATCGGGCCGCGCGCCGCTTCGACCGCCGCAACGACGTGCGCGGCGGCGGCGGGGTCGCGATGATCGGCGGCGATCGCCACCACATCGGGATCGTCGGCACGCGCCAGCGCGAGCGTCGCATCCGGCGGCGTTCCGCCCGGTCGATACGTGAACGCGACCCGCTCACCGTCGCGCGCGAACGCCGCGACGAGACCGCGCGCGAGACCAGCCGCTCCCCCGCTGATCAAGACGACCCGAGGAGGCCGCCGTGCGCCCGCGCCGGAAATCACGCTCGATGACGCACGGGCGGTTGCAGCCGGGACGTTCCGTGACATTCCTGAGCGAAGACAGCGTGCACATGCGCGGGACGTACGTGGAGACCCAGGCCGAGAGCGGCCTGACCGCGATCCTGGTGCACGACGCCGACGGCGACCGCAGCAGTTGGGACCCGTATCTGCCGTTGTTCCGCACCCGCGGTTGGAACATCCTGAGCTTCGATCTGCGGGGCCACGGCGAATCGGTGAGACAAGACATGCGCCACGCCCTGCTCCGGGCCGACCCCTACGACCTCAGCTCACCGCACGTCTATCCGGCCGACATCCGAGCCGCCGTCGCCTTTGCGGCACGCCAGCCCAAGCACGAGCCTGGTCGGATCGCGCTGATCGGCCTGGGCTTCGGGGCCGATCTGGCCTACGCCGGCGCCGGCCGCGGCTGGGGCGGCGTGACGACGGTCTGCGTCTCGCTCGACGAGGATCGCGCCCGGGCGCTGGGGGGCGCCGGCGCGTTCGCGCCGCGCTCGTGCTACCTCCTCTACGGCGGTGACGACGCGGTCTCGGTCCAGTCCGCCGAGGGCTTCGGCACCCTCGCCGGACCCCCGTCCGAACGCTACGCCTTTCCGGGGACCGCGCAGGCCGGGCTGCCGCTCTGGGAAGAGCAGCAGCCCGAGATCATCGCCCGCGCGATCGGCTGGGTCGAGAAGACCGCGTAAGCCTACTGGACGTGCACCACGTAGCGGACGGGGGGTGCGTTGCGGCCGTCCGGATCGGTGGCGCGGATCTGGATGCCGAGCAAGGTCCCCGGCGCCGCGCCGCTGTCGACCGGTGACTCGAAGGTCCCGTCGGGACCGGCCGTCACCGTGTTTTGCATCGAGTCGTTCGCGCCGAGCGCGCCGTGCGCTTGGAGGAACTCCGCTTCGTGCTCGGGCGGGGTCATCGCGACCTCGATCGTGACCGTTGCGCCCGGCTCGGTCCGCCCGCGGACGCGGAACGTGCCCGGGACGTCCTGATTGGCCGCCGGCCAGACGCCGACGATTTCGATCGGCCGCGGCGCCACGCTGACGGGACGGTCGTTGGTGGTGAAGCTCCAGCCGCGCTCGAAGCGCGCACCGGCGCGGTCCGCCCCGACGACGCGGACCTCATGCAGCCCCGACGGAACGTCCGACGGCGGCGAGTAGGTGATGCCGTGGCCCGAGATGTACGCGTTGGCGGTCACGTTACGGCCGTCGAAGAACACGCGCACGGCGTCCGGGTCGACGTCACCGTCGGTGAACGAGGCTTGGACGGACGGGCGGTCCGAACGGACCGTCGCGTCGGGACGCGGCAGCTCGTTGGCGAGCCGCACCGGGCTGACGTTCGGGTTCGCTTCGGGTGCCGGCTGCCGCGGCTGCGCCGGGATGGTCTCCGCCGGCGGTCCGCCCATGGCGATGCTGACGGCGTGATCCTGACCGTTGTAGTCGACGTGGGCGCCCAGCGCTTGCGAGATGAAGCGCAACGGAACGTAGGTCGAGGCGCCGATGATGAACGGCGCGACGTCGAGCGTCTGTGGCTGACCGTCGACCGTCGCGTCGGTCGAGCCGATGTGGAGCGATACCGTGTGGCGATGATCGGTCGCGTTGATCTCGCCGTTCGCGTAGACGACCGTCGCGCCGAGATTCTCGAAGACGCCCCGCAGCGGGACGAAGACGCGACCGGCACGCTCGGTCGGGGGCGGGTTCAACTGGACGCTTTGCCCGTTGACGGTCACGCTGACCGGCGAACCGTCTTGGGCGAGCGCCGGCACGGCGCTACCGACCAGGGCGGTCGCGGTGCCGAACGCGATCAGAGCGCGCGTGGCGCGCGTGGTGAATGAAGGCATGGAGTGAGCGGACCTCTCGTTTCGAATGAATGCAGGGCGTTCATGTACCCCACTTCAGGCCCGTTCTCTACCGCAAACTGCGCAGTTTCTAATCGTTGAGTGCCGCCGCCGGCACTCGCGGCAGCATGGGCTCGCCGTCGGCAACCGTCTGGCGCGTGGTGCGCTCGCGACCCGCCGCGCGCAGGCTACCGACCCAGGCCGCAAAGCGGTTGGTCGTGACGTACATCGCCGGCACGAGGAACAGCGTGAGGAACAACGAGCTCAGCAAGCCGCCGATCAGCACGATGCCCATCGACTGCCGGAACTCGCCGCCCTCGGTCCGCCCCAGTGCCAGCGGCAGCATCCCGAACACCATCGCCGCCGTCGTCATGACGATCGGCCGCAGTCGCGTCCCACCCGAGGCGACGATCGCCTCGGCGTAGGTGAGCCCGCGCTTGCCCAGCGTGTTGGCGTAGTCGACGAGCAAGATCCCGTTCTTGGCAACCAGGCCAAAGAGCATGATCAAACCGATCGCCGAGAAGATGTTGATCGTCTGGTGGCTCAGCGCCAGCGCGAGCAGCGCGCCGATAATCGCGACCGGGATCGAGAACATGATGACGAACGGCGTCACGAACGAACCGTACAAGATGACCATCAAGCAGTAGATCAGCGCGATCGAGGTCAGCAGCGCGAACGCCATCGAGCTGAGGAACTCCATGAAGAACTTCGTGTCGCCCTCGGTCCCGAGTGTCACTCCGGACGGTAGGAAGCCCGGCACGTGCAACTGCTTGTTGACCAGGCCCGTCACCTCGCCCAGCGTCGTCTTGGTGTGGTCGATGTCGCCGTTGACGCGCACGATGACCTGCTTGTCGACGTGCTCGATCTTCGTCGGTGCGCGATCCCAGGTGAAGCTGGCGACCCGGCTGAGCGGAACCAAGGTCGTGCCGTCGTTCGAGCGGACGGGGATGCGCTCGATCTCGGCGATCGAGTTGCGGTCGGCGACCGGGTACTGCAACAGGACGTTGACCAAGCCGTTCCAGGTCCGCACCTTGGTCGCGATGACGCCGCCGACCGCGGCGCGCCCGACCATCGCCGCGTTGCCCGGTGAGACGCCGAGCACGGAGGCGCGGGCCGCATCGACCCGCACGGTGAGGTGCGGGGCGTCGAGTTCGGCGCCGGTCTGCACGTTGACGGTGCCGGGGATCGTGCGGATGTAGGCGGCCAGCTTGTCGGCCGCGACCTGGATCTGATCCGGCGGCCCGGAGAGCGTGTACGAGATCGGCAAGCCGCTCCCGCCGCCGCCGCGCCCGGAGACGGTCACGTCGGCGCCGTGGACGAGCCCGGGTAGGATCTGCCGCAGCTTCGTGACGACCTCATCTTGCTCGCGGCGCTTGTCCTTGCGCAGCGTGACGTTGAAGTTGCCGACGAAGCCGCCGTCGGTCGAGCCCCAGCCGTCGGGCTTCGTCCCGGCGTAGGTACGCACGGTGTCTACGTCAGGGACGTTGGCGAGCACGGCATTCTCGATGCGCACCAGCGCCCGGCGCGTCTCGATCAACGGCGTCCCGACCGGGAAGGTCAGGTCGCCGTGGATCTGCCCCGTCTTCGCGTCGGGGACGAACTCGGTCTGCACCGGGAAGTGCGTCACCGCGAGCAGCGTCAGCACCCCAGCGACGCCGACGCAGCTGAGCAAGCTCGCGACCGACGCGCCACGATGATACCGGGCGCGGATCCCGCCAAGGACCCGACGACCGTTTAGGAGCGGGCCCACCACGAGCAGCCACAGTCCGACGGCGAGCGCGATGGCGAGGTCGATCACCGCGAAGGCGAGCATCGCTTGCGCGCCGGCGACCAAGCTGATCGCGTTCAGGACGGCCAACCCGCTGAGCCAGAAGGTCATCCAGCGGTGACGCAGGGCGAGTGGGAGCGCTCGATCCTTGTACCAGGCCGTGAGACGCTCGAAGCCGGTCTGGAACCAGACCAGGTAGGGTGGCGGCGCCGCGGTGCGGCGCAGCACCGACCACTTGGCGGCCAGGACCGGCGTGAGCGTGAACGAGACGAACAGTGAGAAGAGCGTCGCGACCGTGACGACGATCCCGAACTCCTTCATGTACTGCCCGACGAAGCCGGACAGGAATGCGAGCGGCAGGAAGACGACGACGTCGACCAGCGTGATCGCGATCGCCGCGCCGCCGATCTCGGTGCGGCCGCTGATCGCCGCCTCGGTCGGCGACTGGCCGAGGTCGCGGTGCCGGGTGATGTTCTCGAGGACGACGATCGAGTCGTCGACCAGGATCCCGATGATCAGCGAAAGGCCCATCAACGAGATGTTGTCGAGCGTGAGGCCGAGCACGCGCATGACGATGAACGTCGCGAACAGCGAGGACGGGATCGCGACCATGACGACCGCTGCGTTGCGCCACGCGTGCAAGAACAGCATCAGCACGAGCGCGGTCAGGAAAATCCCTTCGAAGAGCGACTGCATGACGCCGTTGAGCGAGGCTTGAGTGTAGTCGGCCGGCGCGAACAGCTCGTGGAACTCCACCTGGGGGTACTTCTTCTCGAGACCGATCATCTGCGCGCGCAGGATCTTCGTCGAGCCGACCTCATCGGAGTTGATCGTGCGATTGACGTCCATGATCAGCCCGGGGTGACCGTTCATGTGCGAGACCAGCCGCTGCTCCTGGTGCGTGTCGGTGACCTGCGCGACGTCGCCGATCTTCAGCGTGCTGCCCGTAACGAGCAGTCCGGTCGTGATCGGGAGCGGGAGTGCGGCAATGTCGTTCGCCGAGTTCACCTCGGCGTGGACCGACATCGCCGTCTCAACGGTCGGCGCGTCGACCCGGCCGCCCGGGAGGTTGCTGTTGTTGGCGTTGATGGCGTTGAAGACGTCGGCCAGCGTCGCGTTCGCGCCCATCAGCCGCAGCGGATCGGCGTCGACGTCGAACTCGCGCACGGCGGCGCCCGAGAGGTCGACGCTCTGCACGTCGGGGATGTGGCGGATGTCGGAGATGACGCGGTCGTTGAGCAGATCGGCGAGCGCCGAGGCCGACATCATCTTCGAGTCGACGGCATAGGTGAGCATCGGCGCTTCCGCGCCGTTCTTCTGCACGATCGGCGGATCGAGGTCGGTCGGCATGTAGACGCGCGCGGTGTCGACCCGCCGCTGCACGTCGATCGCGGCGAGGTCGAGGTCGGCGCCGAGCTTGAACTGCACGACGACGACCGCCGAGCCTTCCTGCGCCGTCGCGGTCATCTCGTCGAGGTGGTCGATCCCGTCGATCTGGTCCTCGATCGGCTTGATGATCAGGCGTTCCATCTCGGCCGGTGAGGCGCCAGGATAGGACGCGATCACGACGACGACGGGGAAGTTGACGTTCGGCTGCGAGTTCTTCCCGAGCGCGAAGTAGGACACGGTGCCGTACACCGCCAGGGCGATGAACACCATGGCAACGATGAGCGGGCGCTGGATCGAGAAACGCGTCAGCCACATAACGGAGAGACCGTCCTCTCGTCGGTCGCCCGGAACTACGCGGCGCCGGGCCCGGGTGTTTCGGCCCGTCCAACGATTTTCGTCGGGCTGACTCCGTATTCCTTAAGAGAGGGCTCGCCCGGTCCACGAAAAGAGCCCGGAACGAGGCGTTCCGGGCTCCGGAATTGGTGCGCGAGACTGGATTTGAACCAGCACGGGATTGCTCCCGCTAACCCCTCAAGCTAGTGCGTCTACCAATTCCGCCACTCGCGCACAGGGCTCCGGGCGGCGATGACCGCCCGGGAACCTCGCTAGTCTACACGCCCCGCCCCAGCCCTACAAGAGGGCCGAGGACCGACTCTTGGTCGTCTAGCAGCACGACCGGGCCAAACCGCCTGCAGCCCCGCGCCCGCGGCGCTCGTTTAGGAGAGTATGGACCGCACGAAAACCGACGCCGACTGGCAAGCGGAACTCCCACCCGATCGCTACGCCGTGCTACGCGAAGGCGCGACCGAACGCCCCTTCAGCGGCGCCGTCTACCACAATCACGACACCGGAATGTACACCTGCGGCGCCTGCGGCGCCGAGATCTTCAACTCCGACACGAAATTCGAGAGCGGCTCCGGCTGGCCCAGCTTCTGGGCCCCCGAGAACGCCGAGCGCGTGAAGCTGATCGAAGACCGCACCCACGGCATGCTCCGCACCGAAGTCCGCTGCGCCGCCTGCGACTCGCACCTGGGCCACGTCTTCCCCGACGGCCCCAAGCCCACCGGCGACCGCTACTGCATCAACTCCCTCTCCCTAAACTTCACCCCCAAAAACAACGAGGGCTGACGCCCTCGCGTCCCCGGCCGGCGGCGTCACCGCGGCGCCCGCCACCATCCCGCCTACCGGGTGTTCGGATCAAGCGCGTCCCGCAGCCCATCACCCACATAGTTGATCGCCAACACCGTCAGGAAAATGCACAGCCCCGGGAAGATAGCAACCCAAGGTGCCTGGACGATCGTCGACTGCGCGTTGGCCAACATGTTCCCCCAGGAAGCCGTCGGTGGCTGAATCCCGAATCCGAGGAACGAGAGCGTCGACTCCAAGATGATGACGTTCGCCACATCGAGCGTCGCCTGCACGATGATCGGCGCGACCGCGTTGGGCAGCAAGTGCCGGAAGATGATCCGCCCGTCGCGGTTCCCCACCGCCCGCGCCGCCTCGGCGAACTCGCGTTCGCGCAGCGAGAGGAACGAGGCGCGCACCAACCGCGCGACCGACGGCCACGAGAGGCCGCCGATGATCAGCACGATCACGATGAAGTTGAGCGCCGCTTTGGTCGAGGTCGCCTCGACGATCGCCGTGATGACCAACAGCAGCGGCAGCAGCGGGATCGACAGGACGACGTCGGTGGCGCGCATGATCACGAAGTCGATCCAGCTGCCGTAGTAGCCGGAGATCGCGCCCAGCAAGGTGCCGATCACGATCTCCATGATGACGGCGAAGAGGGCCACCGTCAGCGAGATCTGCGCGCCGAAGATCAACCGCGAGAGCAGATCGCGCCCGACCTCATCGGTGCCCAGCAAGTGGCCGGCGACACCCGGCGCAAGCGCGTAGCCCAGCCAGTGGACTTGATCGATGTAGTCCGGATCCTGCGGGGCGATCACCTTGGCGAAGATCGCGACCAGCGCGAGCAGGGCCAGGACGACGATCCCGCCCAGCGCGATCTTGTGCCGCCGGAAACGGCGCCAGACCGAGTTGTGCGAAGGGACGAAGTCGTCGGGTATGACCGTCGACGCCAGCGGAACCGTCGCCGCCATCTAGGTGTACTTCACGCGCGGGTCGAGCCAGGCGTAACAGACGTCGGCCAGCAGATTGCAGAAGATCACGAAGAACGAGACCATGATCAGGTAGCCCATCAGCAGCGCGAAGTCGAACTGCTGCAAGGCGTTGTAGAACAGCCGTCCCATCCCCGGCCACGCGAAGATCGTCTCGGTGACGACCGCACCGGCGAAGACGCCTGGGAGCGTGAGCGCGACGACGGTCACCAGCGGAATCAACGCGTTCTTGAAGCCGTGCTTGAAGATGACGCCGAGCCGCGAGACGCCTTTGGCCGCGGCCGTGCGCATGTAGTCGGTGCGGATCACCTCGAGCATCGAGCTGCGCATGAAGCGGCTGTACTGCGCGATGAAGAGCAGCGAGAGCACGACCGTCGGGAGGACCAGGTGGCGCAGGCGGTCGCCCAGGATGAATTGGTCGTAGTCGCTGATGCTTGCCGACGGGAGCTGGATCTTGTAGCCGAAGCCGATCGAGATGCCGACCACGGCGAAGATTAGTTGCAGCATGGTCGCGAACCAGAACGGCGGCATCGACTGGCCGAAGAAGGCGAAGGTCGTCAGCAGGTAGTCGATCCAGGAGTACTGGCGGACCGCGCTGACGATCCCGAAGACGACGCCCAAACCGATCGAAACCGCGAAGGACGTCGCCATCAGCTCGACCGTCGCAGGGAGGCGATCGAGAATCGCTTGCACGACCGTCTCCGAGTTCGAAGTCGAGTAGCCGAAGTCGCCCTGCAGCACTTGCCAGAGCCAGTGCCAGTACTGGACGTAGGAGGGTTGATCCAGCCCGAGGTTGTGCCGGAGCCGATCGATGTCGGCTTGCGTCAGGTGCGGGTTCTGCAGGTACGGCGTGAGCGGGCCGCCGGGTGCCGCTTGCAGGATCGAGAAGATCACGATCGAGACGAGCAACAGCAGCGGGATACTCTGCAGCGTTCGCCGGACCACGTAGGTGAACAGGTCAGGGCCCTCCCGGGGACGAGCCGACGGAAGTTCCGGCCGCCCGGGGCCGACTCCTACGCTGCGGCGACGCGGCGAATGCCGAGGATGCGGCGCGCTTCGTCGGGCGTGGCGACTGGGCGGCCAAGCTCCTCGGCGATGCGCACGATGCGCGCGACGAGTTCTTCGTTGCGCGCCAGACGTCCGCGGCTGTAGTAGAGGTTGTCCTCCAGGCCGACCCGGACGTGGCCGCCCATCGCGAGGGCGACCGTCGCCAGCGGAAGCTGCATGCGCCCGATCCCGGCGACCGACCAGGTGCAGCCGGCGGGGAGCGACTGCACGCAAGCGACCACGTTCTCCACGCTCGCCTCGAGCGCGCCCGGGACGCCGAGCACGAAATCGACGTGCGCGGGCAACCGGATCGCACCCTCGGCGGCCAGCCGTTTCGCGTTGGCCAGGTGCCCGAGGTCGAAGATCTCCAGCTCGGGGACGACGCCGTGCTCGGCCAGCGCCGCGGCGATCCCGCGCATGATCGGGAAGCTGTTCTCGAAGACGTCGTCGCCGAAGTTGACGCTGCCGCAGCTCAACGTCGCCATCTCCGGCCGCAGCCGCAATGGAGCGGTGCGCTCGGCCGGCGTCATCCCGATCGCACCGCCGGTCGAGAACTGCACGATCAGGTCGCTGGCCGCGCGGATCGCCTCGGACGCCGCGCGGAAGCGCTCGACGTCGTGCGTGTTCGAGCCGTCGTCGTTGCGGCAGTGCAGATGGATGATGCTCGCACCGGCGGCGCGGATCGCGCGCGCCGTCTCGCCCAACTGGGCCGGCGTGACGGGCAGGTAGGGCGTCTGGTCGGGCATGACCTCGGCCCCGACCGGGGCGACGGTGACGATCAGCGGCTCCACCCTGCTCGCTTCCACGCCGGCGCGAACCGCCACTCCACGAGCGGGGGGTCGCCGGCCGCGCGCGAACGCCGCGCGCATGCCGTTCGATCCCGCCACGTCCGCCTGGCCCTCCCGCGCGGTCGCGCGGTCGACCCGCGCCATGGTCGCCGCGCCGCACGCCCAGGCGACCGCCGCGGGCGTCGACGTCCTGCGCCGCGGCGGCAACGCCGTCGACGCCGCGATCGCCGCGAACGCCGTGCTGGCCGTCGTCTATCCGGCGAGCTGCGGGCTCGGCGGCGACGCGTTCTGGATCGTCCACGACCCTCGAGCGCGTCGCACGATCTCGTACAACGCGAGCGGCCGGACGCCGCGCACGGCGGCGCTCGATCTGCTCCCCGGCGGGACGCTGCCGCAGCGCGGCGCGCTGGCGGTCTCGGTCCCCGGCGGGGTGCGCTCGTGGGAGGACGTCGGTCGCATCCATGGGTCGCGTGGACTCGACGAGCTGCTCGCGCCGGCCGAGCGGTACGCGCGCGACGGTGTCGCGCTGACCGACGTCGTCGCGAACTACGTCGCGCTCAACGAGGCGATGCTGCGCGCCGACGGCGCGTCGGCGGCGATCTTTCTCCCCGGTGGTCGGCTCCCGCGGGCCGGCGACGTGCTGCGCAATCCCGACCTCGCCGCGACCTTGGCCGCGATCCGCCGGGGCGGCGCCGGCGCGTTCTACACCGGCACGATCGCCGAGCGGATCGTCGCGACGCTGCGCGCAGGCGGCAGCCGCATGACGCTCGACGACTTGGCCGCCCATCGCACCGAGACGACGACGCCGCTGCGCATCGCATGGCACGGCGGCGAGCTGCTCGCGCATCCGCCGAACTCACAAGGCGCGCTGCTGTTGCTCGCGGCCGGTGCGTTGGCGCAGGACGGTAGCGACGACGAGCCGCTCTGGCACCATCTGGCCGTTGAGACGATGAAGCGCGCGATCGAGATCCGCGACGCGACCTTCTGCGATCCCGCCTTCGGTGCGACCGGCGTCGAGGCGCTGCTCGCCCCCGAACGGATGGCCGCGCTGCGCGCCGCGCTCGATCCGGAGCACGCCTCGCAGCGCGTCCCCGCGCCCAGCCGCGGCGGGACGGTCTTCCTGTGCGTGGTCGACGAAGACGGGATGGCCGTCTCGCTCATTCAGAGCCTGTACATGAACTTCGGCGCCGGTCTGGTCGCCGCCGGGACCGGCGTCGTGTTGCAGAATCGCGGCGCGTACTTCTCGACGCAGCCCGGTCACCCGAACGTCTACGCCGGCGGCAAGCGCCCCGTGAGCACGCTCTCACCGCCGATGTTCCTGCGCGACGGTGCGCCGGAGCTGGTGTTCGGCACGATGGGCGGCGACGGCCAGCCGCAGATCCAGCTGCAGTTCTTGCACCAGCACGTCGACCGCGGTCTGGACGTCCAGCGCGCGCTCGATTATCCGCGCTGGATCTACGGCCGCCACGCGCTGACCGAGCGGCCCGATCTGGAGACGGGCGAGATGGTGATCGTCGAGTCACGGATGCCGGCCGACGTCGTCGCGGGCTTGAAGCGGCGCGGCCATCGGGTCGAGGCGCTCGGCCCCTACGAGAACGCGATGGGCCACGCGCACGCGATCGCGATCGACCGCGCGCGCGGGACGCTCGCCGGCGGCGCCGACCCGCGCGCCGACTCGCTCGCCCTGGGCCTGTAGTCTCGCCCGGCGGCCCGCCGCCGGCGGTCCGGTTACGTCTCGTCGTGCAGCGCGGAACGAATCGCCTTCACCAGCTCGGGACCGGCGGCGTGCCCGTGACTCGAGATCGCGTGTTCGGTCGCGGCTTTGACGACCTCATCCTCGGTCCCGGCGATCGTCAGCGAGCAGTTGGTCTCGCTCGGAAATTCGCGGCAGTCGATGATCTTTCTGACGGAAACCTGCATGGGGGTGTCCTCCTCTTGCGTTCGAGCTTACGACTTCTTCGCGTAGTTGGTGGCGCCGAACCAGTCGACGACGACGACCGGCTCGTCACCGACCACCCACGCGTCGTGGCCTCTGGGCAGCGACGTGATGTCCCCCGGGCCGGCGGTGAACTCGGTCCCGTCGTCCATCCGAATGCCGAGCCTCCCGGAGATGTGATATTGAAAGTGCGGTGCCTCGCAGCTCGACGTCTTCGCGAGCGGCTGCACGTCGGTCGACCAGCGCCAACCGGGCCGGAAGACCAAGCGGCCGACCTCGGCGCCGCTGACGTCGAGGATCTCGGCTCTGCCGTTGGGGAACTCGCGGACCTCGTCGGGCCGCGTGAAGGTCTTGTGTTCGGTTCTTTGCTGGTGGTTCTCCATCGCATGCTCCTTCGGCGGCTGCGAGGGCACGGGGCGGCAACGCGCGGCCAGCGAACCCTCGAACAGGCCGCCGGGACGCGGGAGCGAGATCCGAATTCTTCCTACTAGTAGGGTAAAGTCAACGGGTAATGACCATGAAAAAAGAGGGGCGGCCACCCGCCCTCCAACCGACGGTGAAGCAGCGGATCCTCGACGTCGCCGAGCAGTGCGCTCAGACGCGCGGCTTCAGCGGCTTCAGCTATGCCGACGTCGCGGAAAAGCTTCTCTGCACCAAGGCCAGCCTGCACTATCATTTCCCTTCGAAGACGGATCTCGGTCGCGCGTTGATCGAGCGCTATCGCCACGTGTTCGGGCAGGCGCTCGAGACGATCGATCGACAGGCACACGGGGCGCGCGAGAAGCTGCAGTCCTACGTCGGCCTGTACGACTCGGTCATGCGCAACGATCGTATGTGCTTGTGCGGCATGCTCGCGGCCGAATACGATACGCTCCCCGCCCCGATGCAGGCGGAGCTGCGGTTGTTCTTCGATGCGAACGAGGCGTGGCTCGCGGCAGCGCTCGAAGACGGTCGTCGCGTCGGCGAGCTTGCCTTTCGCGGATCGGCGAAGCAGCGGGCACGCATCCTCGTCGGAGCGCTCGAGGGTGCCATGCTCGTCGCCCGCGCGTACCGGGACGGTCGTCGCTTTCTGTCCGCGGTGAAACAGGTTCTGGCCGACCTCGACGTCGAGCGCGCCGTCGAACCGGGTCGCCAGAGCGCGTAGCGCGCCTCAGCCGGCGTGCAGCAGCTTGAGCGCGCTGAACGTCAAGCCGGTGAGGACCAAGATGATCCCGGACCACAGTGCCGCCGCTTCCTCGCCGATCGCGCCGATGCGTCGCCCGAGCGCGAGCCCCAGCGTCGTCGAGAGGGCCGACGCGACCGCGATGCAGATCAGGCTGACGCCGAGCGGGACGCCGATGTAGAGGATCGAGAAGCCGATCCCCAGCGAGTCCAAGCTGATCGAGAGCGCACCCAGCAGCAGCCCCCAACCGCGCGAGAGGTCGAAGCCACCGCCCGGCTCGGTGCCGTGCCGCGCCTCGTAGATCATGTAGCCTCCGACGCCGACCAAGGCCGCGAAGCCCAGATACGCGGCGCTCTCGCCCAGCAATTGACCGGCCAGCCGCCCGAGCCCGACGCCGATCAGCGTCATCGAGACCTCGGCGGCCGCGAAGGCCGCGCCGATCCGCAGCTTTGCCCCCCGCGTCCCACCGCGCATCCCGACGCCGACCGAGACCGCGAACACGTCGAGTCCCAGCGAGAACGCGATCACGACGCTCTTCGCGAACGCCGCCACCGTCACGGCCGTGGGGACCGCTTTAGGCGCCGAGGACCGAGTGGAGCGGGTCGGTCAGGAGCTGGTGGACGGTCGTGCGCAGCTGCGAAAGCGTAAAGGGTTTGTTCAGAAAGGCGTTGGCGCCGGCCGTTTTCGCGCGCGCGTCCATCGCGTAGTTGCTGTGGCCGCTGATCATGACGATCGGCATCCGTGCGGTCGCGGCGTTTTGGCGAACCTGCGTGATCAACTCGATCCCCGAGATACCCGGCAACATGAAGTCGCTGATCAGGATGTCGTACGGTTCCTCGCGCTGGATGTGAACCAACGCACTTTCTGCATCTTGGCAGAGCGTGATCTCGTACGGACCCTTCCCGAGGATCGTTTTGATCAAAGTACAGATCTCCGGGTCGTCGTCGGCGACCAGGACACGCCACGCCATGTGCGACGTTTCCCGCCAACCTGCCCCCTGGCCTATCCGCGAAATGCAAAAGTAGTGAAAAGAGACTGCTCGCCACGCCGTCGTGGTACCCGAGGGAGCAGCCCTCGCCTGCCCGAAGGCGACCGCTCGTGGCAGTCCTCGACGTCATCCAGACCTCGGCATTCCAGCAGCGGTTCTTCTTCGTAGCCAAGCGCTTCATCGCCGGCGAGCGCGCCGAGGACGCATTAGACGTCGTTGCCAGCCTGAACGCAGCGGGGATGAGCGCGACGCTCGACTTCCTGGGAGAAGACGTCGTTTCCCTGGCCGAGGCCGAGCGAACGCGCGATGCCTACCTGAGCTTGCTGGCGGCGATGCAAGCGCGCGCCGTCGGCGCCAACGTCTCGGTCAAGCTCAGCGCGATTGGGCTCCTGCTCGACGGAGACGTAGCGCTCGCCAACCTTCGTGCCATCCGCGCCGCGGCGGCGACCAACCGCGATCCGTTCGTTCGGATCGACATGGAAGGGAGCGCGGTCGCCGAGGAGACCTTGCGCCTCTGCGAGCGAGCGTTTGCAGAAAACCCGGCCGTCGGCCCGGTCTTGCAAGCATACCTGCGCCGCACGCCGGCCGACGTCGAGCGGGCGATTGCGCTGGGGATGCGGGTGCGGCTGTGCAAGGGCGCCTATCGCGAACCGCGGGCCGTTGCCTACGGGGACATGCCGACGATCCGCCGCGCCTACCTGCGCGCCGCGGAGACGCTGCTCGAACGCGGCGTCTATCCCGCCATCGCCACGCACGACGGGCGGCTCATCCGCGCCGTGCAGCGATTCGCCGCGGAGCGCGGGATCGGCCCGGAGCGCTTCGAGTTCCAGATGCTCTACGGCGTGCGGCCCGAACTGCAGCGCCGGCTGGTCGCCGAAGGCTGGCGGTTGCGCATCTACGTCCCATACGGAACGCACTGGGCCGGCTACTTCTACCGCCGCATCAGCGAACGCCCCGAGAACGCGCTCTTCGCCCTGCGCTCCCTCGTGTTGCGCTGACGTCTTCAATCGTCGGGGAGGCGTTCGACGCGGGTCATGTGGTCGGTCTCGATGAGGCGGCCGAGTGTCGCGAAGCCGCTCTCGACCCGGCCGAAGACGGTGAAGTCGCGGTCGAGGTGGAGCTGCGGCGAGAGCGTGATGTAGAACTGCGTCCCGGCCGAGTCGCGTTTGGGTGCAGGGTGCGCACCGCTGGTGTAGTCGAGCCCCATCGAGATGACGCCGGCGCGCTGCGGCAGCGGGTTTTCCTCGGCCGGAATCGTGTAGCCGGCGTCGCCGTCACCGGTGTTCGTCGGATCGCCGGTCTGTACGACGAAGTCGGGGACGATGCGAAACCAGCGCAACCCGTCGTAGTAGCCGCGATCGACCAGATTCAAAAAGTTTGCGACCGTGAGCGGCGCCCACTCGGGATAGAGCCGCACCACGATCGTCCCCGCGGTCGTTCCGATGCGAACGCGCGGATGCGGCCCGGGCATGGGGCCGTCCATCGCCGCGCTGGTCGTCGGCAGCAGCGGCAGGTCGAGCCGAGCGTCGTCGGCGACCGGCGCTCGCGGCGGACCCAAACCGGTCGGGCGCGGCAGCGGTGCCTCGGTGTTTTCGGGCGCCGGCGACGGGGTCACGATCCCGTCGGGGATCGCCACCAAGTGCTCGGTCCGCGGCTCGCCGCGCAACAGCCGCAAGCTCTCCGATGCCTGCTCGGCGACCCGCCACGAGGGATCGTGCAGCAGCGGCGTGAGCCACGCGCTGCCGTCGCGGTCGCGGCGCCGGCCTTCGAGATCGGCGAACTGGATCCGCACCAGCTCGTCGCGGTCGCGCAGCCCGGCTCGGACGGTCGCCGGGGCGGTGGTCACCGCATATGCTCGGCGGAGCGTCCAAGCCTCAACCCAGCGGACACTGGGATCATGTTCCTGGTGAAAGTCGCGTTGCAGCTCGTCGGCGATTCCGATCCCGTCGGGCCCCTCGCGCCACCCGGAGAGGGCCGTCGCGGCGCGCGCACGGACGATCGGCTCCGGATCCGTGCGTAACAAGGTCAGCAGCGGACGTAGCAAGGCGACGCTCCCCAGCCGGCCGGCAGCCTTCGCCCGCCAGGCGGCGTCGACCGCCGCGACCCGGACCGCTCCGGCCGGGTCGCGCAGGGCCCGGGCGATCGGCGCGATCGGGACCGGAACCCTGACCGCCAAAAGACCGTACCCGTACACTGCCAGCGCGCGAACGGGAACGTCTTGGGCGCTGGTCGCGTTATCTAGGAACCCGGCCGCTCGCGGGTCCTGGGTTCTGCCCAGCGCGAGTGCTGCCCGCCCCGCGATGCGGACGTCTCCGGACGTCAGCGCCGCGGCCAGGTCGTCCGAATACGTCCGGGTACTTTCGAGTCCCACCAGGCGTCGGTAGCCAGGCTGCTCCCCGGGAGCCGCCCCGACCGGCGCGAGGACGGTGATCGCCGCAACCGCGGCCAGCCCGGCGAGTACCGTTCTCCGAACCTGTTTTCTGGAGGCCTTCCGGCCGACAACTCTCATAAGGTTTGCTTCTACTACTGAGCTAGGTCGCTTAACACCCACGAGGTTCACCCCCACTAATGTCCACCCCCGAACGGAAGTCCAGCAGCGGCATGTCTGTCCGCGAAGCCGGTCAAAAAGGCGGCGAGACCGTCAAGAAAAAGTACGGCCCCGAGTTCTACGAGATGATCGGACGCAAGGGTGGCCAGGCCACCAAGAAAGCCCACGGTCATGCCTTCTACGAAGCAATCGGTAAGAAGGGCGGCAAGAAGGGCGGCGAGGCCACCCGCGATCGTTACGGCCCGGAATTCTACGAGACGATCGGTCAAAAGGGCGGCCAGAAGGTCAAGGCCCTGATCGAACAGGGTAAGAAGGCCGCCGCCGAAGCAGCCGCCGCAGCGGAGAAGAAGGCTTCCTGAGCCCAGTTTCGGGTGTCCGCCGGACGGCCGTCATCGCGACGGCCCTCCTGCTTTTGGGCGCCCTCTGGGCGACGGCGCGCGCACAACCGACGCGCGCTGTCCTCCCCATCGGGACCCCAGTCGTCTTCGTCGTCGACGGGACGCTGAGCGAGGGTGCGCGCGAGGGGACGGTCGTGCCGATCCATCTGCGCGACCCCCTCGTCCTCGACGGCACCATCGTCGCGGCGAGCGGGGTTCACGCGGAGTTGCTGCTTGGCGCCGCCGGATCGCCCGACGGCCGGATCCCGCGTCTGATCGCCGTCCGCGGCTTCACCACCGCCGCCGGACTGATGCCGGTCCGCTCCGACCGCCCGATCGTCCCGCCCGTCGTGCCGGGGACGCTGATCACGGCGACGATTCGCGCCGAGGTCGTGCGGATCGGAACTCGGCTCTCGATCCTCACGCCGTTCCCGTTCCCGCTCTCCAACGAGGCGCCGTCGACGAGTTACACGCCGACCCCGGCGCGGACCGCACCGCCGCATACGCTCGTCCCGCCGCGGCGCCGTGGGCCAAGCCCGGTCCCGAGTCCGGCGGGCTCGCCCAGCCCCGCGCCCGAAGCGTCCACCGCATCGCCCGAACCGACGCCGTATCCGACGCCGCTGGGAGGCGGGACCACACCGCCTCGATGAGCCGCGCTGGCCCGGCGCGAAGGATTCTCGCATGACTGCTCGTCGTTCGTCCATTCTGCTCGCGCTCGCGCTCCTGTTCGCGCCGCTCGGCGCGCGCGGCGCTCCGCCGACGCCTGCGCCGATCCCCAGCGCCACGGAAGCGGCGTTCCTGGCCACCATGATGCGCGATCTTCCGCGTCTGTATCCGACGCCGGCCGCCGCGCAAGCCGCCGGCTACGTGCGCTACACCAACGAGGACACGACCGGCGCGATCAGCTACGTCAACGTCACCGACTGGGACTCGCCCGACATCGACCACCCGGCGCAGTTGTGGTACGACGTGCGGGGCGGATTGCTCGGCGCCGATTACAGCGTCCGCCAAGCCGACGCTCCGAATGGACCCGCGTTGCTCGGCCTCGATCCGAAGCGCTTCGGAACGATCCGCGCCCACGTCCACTACGTGACCTGCAACCACGCGACGATGCGGTGCACGTACGGCAAAGCGGTCGGCGCCACGCGTTACGCGACGGTCGGCGATCCGGCGCATCCGACGCCCGAGGGTCTGGTCAAGCTCGGCGTCGTCTCGGATGCGGCCAGCGTCCAGACGGTCTTCTTGTACCAGGCGATCTACGACGTCTCGGTCTGGGTCGTCCCCAACCCGCTGGGGCAGTTCGCCGACACGAACCCAGCCGTCACGCCGAGCCCCAATGCGGGGAAGGGCGAGGACTCGATGTGAGCCGCTCGGCGCGCGCGCTCGCGCTGTTGCTGGCCGCACTCACCGCGGCGGCCGGGCCCGCCGTCGCGCAGACCGGACCGGCCGCCGCCCGAGCGACGCCGCCGCCGACGATCGGTTCCACCCACAGCCGAGGCTTCTGCGACACCGTGCGCGACAACGTCGCGCCCTCCGTGCTCGGCCTGATGAAGAACGACGCGCTGATCGGCGCCGGACATCGCGCGTTCGCCAAGATGGCGCACGACACGACGACCTCCTCGTCGGCCGCGCTCGACCTCGACCGCGTCTATTTGGCTCAGGTCGTGCACGCGCTCGCGCACAACGTCGCGACGATCGACACGCTGCTGGCCGACCAAAGGCGCTTTCCGAAGACGCCGGCGAGCGACGACGACGAGCTCGCGGCGCAGCTCGCCGCGCAGTTGCGCGCGGCTCGCGACCGTCAGAACGACGCGCTCAACCTGATCGATGGGACGCTCGAGACCGAGCAGATGGGCCAGATGCGCCAAGACGTCTCGCAGCAGATGCAGTCGGCGGTCGGGCCGTCGATGGCACCGACGGCCGACGCTCCTTCGCCGGCGCCGAACTTTCTCGATACGGCGGGCCTGCCGTCGTACAGCGCGATCGCCGCCTTCGACCCGCGGACGCTGGCGACGTCGGGCACGCTCGGCAACACACCCTACGATCGCGTCCTGCACGCCCTCGACTACGACCAGGCGCGGATCGCCGGCGCCGAGCAGGTCCTCAGTCCGACCATCGTCGCCGCCGCACTCGGCTGCCAACCCGCCGCGTCACCCGCCCCGACCGCCGCGCCCTAGCGCGGCGCCAGCCTCACTCGTTGGACCAGTAGTCCTTGAGGGCTTTGCCGCGGCTGGGGTGGCGCAGTTTGCGCAGCGCCTTGGCTTCGATCTGGCGGATGCGCTCGCGGGTGACGCCGAACTCCTGGCCGACCTCTTCGAGCGTGCGCTGGTGCCCGTCTTCGAGACCGAAGCGCAGCACCAGCACCTTGCGCTCGCGCTCGGTGAGGTTCTTGAGCACGTCCTGCATCTTCTCTTTGAGCAGCATGACGGACGCGGCTTCGGCCGGTGCGACGGCTTCCTGGTCCTCGATGAAGTCGCCCAGATGCGAGTCTTCTTCTTCGCCGATCGGGGTCTCGAGCGAGATCGGCTCCTGCGAGATCTTGATGACCTCGCGGACCTTCTCGGGGGTGAGCCCCATCTCGTTGGCGATCTCTTCGACCGTCGGATCGCGGCCCAGCTCTTGAAGGAGCTGCCGGCTGATCTTGATCAGCCGGTTGATCGTCTCGACCATGTGCACCGGGATCCGAATCGTGCGCGCCTGATCGGCCAGCGCGCGGGTGATCGCCTGACGAATCCACCACGTCGCGTAGGTCGAGAACTTGTAGCCCTTGCGATAGTCGAACTTCTCGACCGCACGGATCAGCCCGAGATTCCCCTCCTGGATCAGGTCGAGGAAGAGCATCCCGCGGCCGACGTACTTCTTCGCGATCGAGACGACCAGGCGTAGATTGGCCTCCGTCAGCTTGCGCTTCGACTCCTCGCCTTCGAGGACGACGCGGTTGTCGGCGGTGCCGTTCTTGAGCGCCTCGTTCTCGCCGGCCTCGATCGACATCGCCAGACGCCGCTCGTCGTCCATGGAGAGCAAGGGGACCCGACCGATCTCCTTGAGGTACATCCGAACCGGATCGTCGAGGGCCAGACCAGCCGGCAGCGCGGCTTCCTCGGGTTCCTCCCGGTCGGCCGGCTTCTCGTCCTTGGCCTGCTCTTCGACGATCTCGATGCCCAGCGAGGCGATCTCCTCGAGCAGGTCGTCCATGCGCTCGGGCGCGACGTCCTCGACGTTGTCGAAGACGGCGTTGATCTCCTCATAGGTCAGCGTGCCGCGCTTCTTCCCTCGTTCGAGCAGCTTTTTGATCTGCTCGTCCAGGGAGGGCGCGGGCGCGTCGGCGGTAGCGGTCGGTTTCTTCGTGCGAGCCATGCTGGTCTTCACCCCCTTTCCCTTCGATTCGAGCCGGGAGAGAATCGGTTTCTCCCGCGGGGTTATCCTTTCAGTTCTGCGGCCAGAGCCGCGTGTTCGGCGCGGAGGTCGGTCGGAACCGGCTCTCCCGCCTCGAAGAGGCGATCGATCCGGGCACCGACCTCTCGGTAGCGGCATTCGGCGTCGTCCCGCGCGAAGCGCGCGACGACGCGGTCCAGTTTCGCGCGCCGCTCCTCGGTGTCGGCGAACCGCACGATCCCGGAGACCGACGCCAGCGTCACCGCCGCGTCTTCATCTCCTGCCAACAGCGCGTGGACGTCCGACGGTTGCGCTAGCGACCCAGCCTGCCGGCAAAGCTGCTCCCAGACGCGGCGCAGTTGCGGCTGGTCGAAGCGCTCGGCCGGGATCCGCGCGGCGTACTCGGCCAACAGGGACGGCTCGTCCAGCACGATGCACAGCACCTCGCGCTCGAAGCTCGGCTTCTCGAGCATGTCCGGCGTCACGTGCCGTGATGCGCGCGCCGCCTCGCCCCGCGGGACGAAGTGCACCGGGTTGACCATCAGCCGCGCCCGGCGCAGGTCGTCGGGGGCGAGGCCCAGCCGGCCGGCGACGTAGACGCGCCACTGATCTTGCTCGACCTGCGGGGTCAGCCGGCGGATCGTCTCCTCGGCCCAGCGCGCCAGCGCGCCGCGCTCGGCCCGCCCGCCGCGCCGCTCGATCTCCGCGTCGAGCTTCACCTGCGTCGCGGTCAGCGGCGCCGTCACCAGCGCGGCGAACGCCGCCGCGCCGTTGCCGCGCACGAACTCGTCGGGATCCTTCCCTTCGGGCAGACGCACCGCGGCGGCCGTCATCCCCTCGGCGCTCAGCACGTCGATCGACTTGAGCGCCGCGTCCGTCCCCGCGGCGTCGCTGTCGAAGCACAGGACCGCACGCGACGCGACCCGGTGCAGCTCGCGCGCCTGCTCGGGCGTGAAGGCGGTGCCGAGTACGGCCACGGCGTTGGCGAAGCCGGCTTGGTGCAACGCGATGCAGTCGAGATAGCCCTCGACGACGAGCGCGGTGTCCTCTTTCGCGGCGGCGCGCCGCGCGACGTTGAGCGCGAAGAGGTGCCGGCCTTTGGTGTAGACCGGGGTCGTCGCGGTGTTGAGGTACTTCGGCTCCCCCTCACCCAGCGCGCGCCCGCCGAAGGCGATCGTCTCGCCGGTGGTGGCCAGCGTCGGAATCATCAGCCGGCCGCGGTAGAAGTCGTACCAACCGCCGCGTTGACTGGGCTTGAGCAGTCCGGCCGTCGCCGCCAGGGCCAGGTCGACGTCGTTGCGCCGCAGCTCGTCGACCAGACCGTCCCAGCGGTCCGGCGCGTAGCCGAGCGAGAACGCCTCGATCGTCGCGGCGGTGATGCCGCGCCCTTCGCAATAGGCGCGCGCCTGCGCGCCCTCGCGCGGATCGAGCAGCATCCGGTGGAACCACGCCCGGGCGACCTCGTTGGCGTGATAGATCGCTTCCTTCTCGCTGCGCGCGCGTGCGGTTCGCGGATCCTCGTCTTGCAGCTCGACGCCGACCCGTTTGCCCAGGATCCGCAACGCATCGAGGAAGCCGACGTTCTCGTGTTTCTGCACGAAGGTGAGCGCGTCGCCGGCGGCGCCGCAACCGAAACACTTGAAGAAGCCGCGGTCCGGATGGACGTGGAACGAGGGCGTCTTCTCGCCGTGAAACGGGCACAGACCGACCAGGTCGTTGCCCCGCTTGCGCAATGCGACATACGCCCCGATCACCTCACCGATGTCGGTGCGCGCGAGGATTTCGCGCTTCACGCCGTCGTCGACACGCACGGCCGGTGAGTTCGACGTGCGCGCGAGGCGGGCCCGCCCGCCAGCCGGCGCAGAGGTCCCGCCCGCGCCGACGGTGCAGACGGCAAGCGATGCGACCCAAGCGCATCTACGATCCGGTCCACGGCTTCATCGAGCTCGACGCCGGCGAGGTGGCCCTGCTCGCCACGCCGGTCGTCCAGCGGCTGCGCCGGCTGCGACAGCTCGGCCTGGCCTACCTGGCCTATCCCTCGGCCGAACACTCGCGCTTTTCGCACGCGCTGGGGGCGCTGGCGATCGGGACGCGCGCGTTCGACGCGCTGCGCGACCATTCGCCCGAGGCGTTCGACTCGCCGCGCGCTTTCGCCGAGCAACGCCGGCTCCTGCGCGCCGCGCTGCTGTTGCACGACCTCGGGCACGGGCCGTTCTCACACGCCTCCGAGGCGGTGCTGGGCGTCCGTCACGAGGCGCGCACACAGGCGATCTTGCAGCGCGCCGACCTGCAAGCGGCGCTGGCCGCACTCGAGGTCGATCCGGCGGCGGTGCTGGGGCTGATCGTCGGCGCCCCCAACACGAACGACGTGCTGCGCGAGCTGGTCAGCGGCCCGAACCTCGACGCCGACCGGATGGATTATCTGCTGCGCGACGCCTACTTCACCGGCGTCGCCGGCGGGACGTACGATGCGGCGCAGCTCCTTGCGTCGTTGCGCATCCTCGAGATCGACGGCCGCCCGCAGCTGGGGGTGGACGGACGCGGCGTCGTCGCGCTCGAGTCGTTCGTCCTGGCCCGCTACATGATGTTCGCCAGCGTCTACTTCCACCATACGACGCGCGCCTTCGAGCGCGTCCTCAACGACGTGCTGCCGCTGCTGTGGCCCGATCCGCGCGCGCTCGACGCGATCGACGAGTTCCTGGGCTGGGACGACTTTCGCGTACTGGACGACCTGCGCGTGCTGGACGACGAAAACGCGCGCGCGCTGCGCGAGCGCCACACGGTCTACGGTTTGGCCGCCGAGTTCAACGCCGAGCGCGACCTGCACGTCTTCGAGTACTGCGAGCGCGCGCTGCGCGAGCGCTGGGGCGAGGCGGTCTGGGCCGACTCGCAAGAACAGCTCCTGCACCGCCTCCCGCTGGGCACGGCGGGCAACGCGCCGACGGTGCGGGTGCGGCTGACCGGACGGATCGTCGACGCGCGCGTCGCGTCGGACTTGATCGGGAAGCTGTCGGGGAAAGCCTACTGGCGCAAGCTATTCGTCCGAGCGGCGGCCGCCGAGGTCGACGCCGCGCGGGCCGTCTGCGCCGAGATCATCGCGACCGGCGGCCAGCCGAGCTTGTTCTAAGAGATGGGCACAGAACTGTTCCAGACGATCTTCGTTTGGGCGTACCGGACGCTGGGAGTGTATTGGCCGCCCCTCTTTGCGCTTGCCGCGATCCAGGTCGTCATCCCGATGACGGAGATCGCGCTTGCTCAAGGCCACGAACACGCACTGCCGTTGGCTCTCGGCAGCAGCCTCGGCCTCATCCAGATCCTGATGGTAACGTGCACCTCGGCGGCGATGTACCTCGTCGTCACTGCCGCTCCAGGAACCGGCACCGTGGCGATGCGTCGAACGTTCCTGCGCGGCGCTTGGCGCTTCTTGCCGCTCGGAGTCGCGCCCGCTCTTTTGTACCTTGTCACCACGACCGTCTTCGGCTTCATCGCAGTACACGGGCAGACCGATCATGCGCAAGCGCGGGCTTCTGCCGGCTTCGCGCTTCTGCTGGCGGACGTCGTTCTGGTGGTACCGTCGTTTCTGCTGCTGGTGGCGTTTGTCAACGCTGTCGTCGAGCGGACGACGCCCCTGACGTCGCTGCGCAACGCGTGGCGGCGAACCGACTATGCCGGCTGGGGCCTCGCGATCGGCCTGGTGATCGCGAGCGGATTCCTAGCGTTCTTGGTTCCGGCCGTGGTCGAGTGGATCGCCAACGGGCTGTTTCCCCCGGCACGCGTTCCCTTCAACCTGACGTTTCCGGCCAACCCGCCCGGGGCGCCTTTCCCGCCCCACGGTCCGTTCACGTCCGTACCGACGGGGGTTACCGTGCCCGGCCCGTACGGCAGCGGGATCCCTTGGGGCGCACACCTGGCGATGAAGCTGGTGAATATTCCGCTCAATGCCTACCTCGGAATGGTCGCCCTGGGGACGGCGCTGGCGTTTGCCGATCTCGCCGATTTCGGCTCGGAGCCGCCCGCGCGCGAACTCGTGACACCGGACGTCGTCCTGCGCCGACGCGATCGCTACGATCGCGACGTCTAGCGAACGGCGGCCTGTTGCGGTTTTACCAGCGCCGGAAACGCGGTGCGCAGGTGCGCCAGCTTCGGCAGGTCGTTCTCGACGACGTACGGGTCGTCGGGGTGGCGCGCGACGTAGTGCAGATGGTACGCCTCGGCCGGATAGAACGCTGTTAACGGCTCGAGCGTGGTGACGATCGGCGCGCCGAAGACGTGCTGCGCGGTCAGCTGAGCGATCGTCGTCTGCGCGGTCGCGCGCTGCGCGGCGTTGGCGAAGAAGATCGTCGAGCGGTACTGGGTGCCGCTGTCCGGGCCCTGGCGGTCGAGCTCGGTCGGGTCGTGCGCGACCCGGAAATAGACTTGGAGCAGCTGCTGATACGAGATGACGCGTGGGTCGTAGAGGATCTCGACCGACTCGGCATGGTGCGTCGTGCCGGTGCTGACGATCTCATAGTGCGCGCTTGCCGCGCTCCCGCCGGCGAAGCCCGGCGTCGCGCGGACGACGCCGCGCAGCGACCCGAAGACCGCCTCCATCCCCCAGAAGCAGCCGCCGGCCAGGACGGCCCGCTCGGTGCCGGCCGGCGGCGGCGCGTCGGCGACGGCCGCCAGGGGCAGCCAGGCCGGCGCGCAGACGGCGAGCAGCAGCGCGGCAAGCGCTCCGCCGAGCAGGGTCGAGCGTCGGGACCGGGGGTTCATCACGGGTCTCTCCTGTGGGGGATAGGGGCGGCCGCGGCCGGCCGGCGGTGCCATCGTACCAGGCCCAGCGCCGCCCGTCGGTAAGCGGGCTAACAGGCCGACCCCCGTTGACGGCGGTCGGGCGCCCATGATACGAAACGTTGCAGATGACCGTCTCGATGTTTGGTTACCGGTATTTTTTCGCTCGGCGGATAGCGCCGCGGCGCGGAAGGCCTTTGCCGTAACCGAGTCCCGACGGACCGAACTGCAGAGCCCCTCGCCGATGCGAGGGGCTCTGTGCTTTCTGGAGAGCACATGGACGCCCAGACGCTGACCGACCCAACCGGCACCCCCCCCTTGACGATGACCGCGGCCTTCGAGGGGATCGAGGGCTCGTACTCGCACGCCGTGCTCGAGAACTACGCTGGCCGGCGCGGCGTGGCGTTTGCGCCGTTGGGCTGCCAGACGTACCGCGGAGTCGCGCACGCCGTCCTCTCCGGGCGCGCCGACGTCGGCCTGTTGCCGATCGACAACGCGATCGCCGGAACGATCCGCGAAGGCTACGACGTCCTGGCCGAGTACGAGCTCGACCTGCTCGCCGAGATCGCCTGGCGGATGGACCACAAGCTGCTGGGCGTCCCCGGCGCGACGCTCGAGGGACTGCGTGAGGTCGACTCGCACCCGGTCGTGCTGGCCGAGTGCGGCCGCTTCCTGGCCACCCTGCCCGAGATTCGGCGTATCCCCGTCCCCGACACCGGCCTGGCGGCGCGCGACGTCGCCGCGGCTGCCGACCCGGCGCGCGGTGCGATCGCCTCGGCCGCCGCGGCCACTCGCTTCGGCCTGGTCGAGCTGGCCGGAACGATCGCCGACCATCCGGACAACTTCACCCGCTTCATCCTCTTCCGCTCGCGCAACGCGCGCGGGCCGGCGGCCGACTTCGAACCGGCCGAGCACTTCACCAACCGCAAGACGTCGATCGTCTTCGGCGTCGCCGACGAGCCCGGCGCGCTCGGGCGCGTGCTGAGCGTGCTGGGTGACCACGGGCTGAACTGCTCGAAGCTCGACTCGAAATCGCGGCTGGGCGCGACGCACCAGTACGCCTTCTACGCCGACGTCGACGGCGACGTGCGCGACGCGCGCTTCGACGCCGCGCTGCGCGCCCTGCGCGGTGTCACCTCGGTGCTGCACGTCATCGGCAGTTACGACGCAGCGACGGCACCGGCGCGCGTGCGCGTCGCGCCGGCCGTCGTCATCGATCGCACGCCCCCGGCCGCACCGCCGCCGGCGGCGAAGAGTTCGACGCCGAAGGTCACCCGCAAGGATCTCAACGGCCGCTCGCGGGTCGTCGTCGGCGACGTCGTCGTCGGCGACGGTCAGTTCGTCGTCGTCGCCGGCCCGTGCAGCGTCGAGTCGCGCGAGCAGGTGCTGGCGACGGCCGAAGCCGTCGCCGCGGCCGGCGCGGTGATGCTGCGCGGCGGCGCGTTCAAACCGCGCACCTCGCCCTACGCCTTCCAAGGACTGGGCTTCGAGGGCGTCGCGCTGTTGGCCGAGGCGGGCCGTTCGGTCGGACTGCCGATCGTCAGCGAGGTCATGAGCATCGATCAAGTCGAGCGGATGGCGCAGGCGGTCGACCTGCTTCAAGTCGGCGCGCGCAACATGCAGAATTTCGACCTGCTGCGCGCGGTCGGTCGGACGGAGCGGCCGGTGCTGCTCAAGCGCGGGATGGCGGCGACGATCGACGAGCTCCTCTCGGCCGCCGAGTACATCCTGGCCGAGGGCAACCCCAACGTGATCCTGTGCGAGCGCGGGATCCGCACCTTCGAGACGGCGACGCGCAACACGCTCGACCTCTCGGCGATCCCGGTGCTGCGCGAGCGCACGCACCTGCCGGTGATGGTCGATCCCTCGCACGGGGTCGGCGTGCGGCGCTGGATCGGTCCACTCTGCCGCGCGGCCAAGGCGGTCGGCGCTCACGGCCTGTTGGTCGAAGTCCATCCGAACCCCAGCGAGGCCCGCAGCGACGCCGACCAAGCGCTGACCTTCGGCGACTTCGCGCGGATCATGCGCGAGCTCGACGCGATCCCGCTGCTTCAAGACGGCCTCGTGGGGGCCGGCTAAGGGGTCACCGGGCAAGCTGCCGAAGACGAACCAGAGAACCGTTAGGAGGATCGCGATGACCGCCACCGCCACTGCCGCCGTCCCGAGCCCCGCGCGCGAGCGCTGGAGCCCCGAGGAGTGGGCGATTCGCGTCGACCTCGCCGCCGCGTACCGCCTCGTCGCGCACTACGGTTGGGACGACCTGATCTTCACCCACATCTCGGCTCGTCTGCCGGGCCCCGAGCACCGTTTCCTGATCAATCCGTACGGGATGCTCTTCTCGGAGATCACCGCCTCGAGTCTGGTCAAAGTCGATCTCGACGGGCAGGTCGCCGAGCCGACCGACTTTCCGGTCAACCCGGCCGGCTTCACGATCCACAGCGCGATCCACGCTGCTCGCGAGGATGCGCAGTGCGTGCTGCACCTGCACACCGTCACCGGCGTTGCAGTTTCGTGTCAGGAAAGCGGCCTGCTGCCGATCAATCAGACCGCGATGCTGCTCAACGAGGAGATCGGCACGCACGAGTACGAGGGCGTCGCCCTCGACCTCGACGAGCGGCCGCGACTGGTCGACGACCTCGGGACGAAGAACGCGCTGCTGCTGCGCAACCACGGCACGCTGACGGTCGGACCGACGATCCCGGACGCGTTCCTCATGATGTACTTCTTCGAGCGCGCTTGCGCGACGCAGATCGCGCTGTTGGCCGGCGGCGGTCAACTGCACTGGCCGGCCGACGCGGTCCAGCAGGTCGTGCGCCGGCAGGCACAGGGCGGCCTCGGCCCGGTGGCGCGGCTGGCGTGGGGCGGCCTGCGCCGGCTGCTCGACCGGACCGATCCCAGCTACAAGACCTGAGCAGCACGACGGCACCCCGGCGGGCGTAGCGGGGAACCGCACCCGTGACGCGGTAGGAGATGCATCCGCGGCTCCCACCGCGCGGGAAGGGGACTCGCCGATGACCGTCACGCCGCAGTTTCCGCACGAGCAAGCCGAGGACGGGCGGTTCGTGCGCCAGGCCGACGTCTTTCGTGGTTGGGTGACCGCCGACGGGCGCAGTGGTTTTCCGGCGGCGGCCGGGCGCTACCATCTCTACGTCTCGCAGGCCTGTCCTTGGGCGCACCGCACGATCATCGTGCGCGCGCTCAAGCGGCTCGAGGACGCGATCGGGATGACGGTCGTCGACCCGATCCGCGACGAGCTCGGCTGGGCTTTCCGTTCGGTCCCCGGCGCCTCGGTCGACCCGATCAACGGCTTCCGCTATCTGGCCGAAGCCTATCGTGCGACCGATCCCCACTATCACGGCCGCATCACCGTCCCCGTCCTGTGGGACCGGCAGACCAAACGGATCGTCAGCAACTCCGACGACGACATCATGCGGATGCTCGAGACCGAGTTCGACGCCTTCGGCCGCGCCGACCTCGACCTCTACCCGGCGCCGTTGCGCGCCGAGATCGACGCGCTCAACGCGGCGATCTACGAGACGGTCAACGACGGCGTCTATCAGGCCGGCTTCGCGACGACGCAACTCGCCTACGAGACCGCCGCGTATCGCATCTTCGAGACGCTCGACGCGCTCGACGCCCGGCTCGCCGGCAGCCGCTACCTGTTCGGTCCGCGGGCACTCGAGACGGACTGGCGCCTCTTCGTGACGCTGATCCGCTTCGATGCGGTCTACGTCGGCCATTTCAAATGCAACCTGCGCCGCATCGCCGACTACCCGAACCTGTGGGGCTACCTGCGCGACCTCTACCAGATCGACGGGATTGCGCGCACGGTCAACTTCGATCACATCAAGCGCCACTACTACCTGACGCACGACGAGATCAACCCGACCGGAATCGTCCCGATCGGCCCGGCGCAGGACCTGCTCCTCCCGCACGGCCGCGCGGCGCTCTCGCCGAGCGCCGCCTAGTAGAGCTTCTCGGCCTTTTCGTCGACGACGACGTCGACCAGCACCGGACCGTCGGCGTGTAGAGCCTCCTCGAGCACCGCGCGCAGGCGCGCTCGCTCGGCGACGCGCACGCCGCGCAGACCGTACCCCTGCGCCAGCGCGAGGTAGTCGATCCCACCCACCGACATGCTCGGCGTGTCGGTGAACCCGAGCAGCTCGGAGAACGAGCGCATCGCGCCGTATCCGCCGTTGTTCACGATGACGAACGCGATCGGCAGGTGCAGTTGCGCCGCGTTCCACAGACCTTGGATGCCGTAGTGCAGCGAGCCGTCACCGATCAGCGCCAGGACCCGCCGGCTCGGTGCGGCCAGCGCCGCGCCGATCGCAGCCGGCAGCCCGTACCCCAAGCTCCCGCTGCCTGAGGTGAAGAACGCGCCGGGGCGCAGCGGCAACACGTCGTGCAGCGTGGTGTGCGTCGAGGGCGCCTCCTCGACCACGATCGCCTCGCGCGGCAGGACCTCGGCCAGGGTCGCGAGCAATGCCGCGACCGAGATCGTCTCGGCCGAGGGGACCGCCGGCGGCGTGCGCCGCGGCGGCGCGGCGCGCCGGCTCGGCTTCACCCGCGCCAGCAGCCGCGCGAGCGCCGGGCGCAGTGCGGTGACGATCGCCGTCCCGACCCCCGCCGCCGCGGCCAGGTCGGGATCGTCGGTCAGTTGGTAGAGGGTCGTCCCCGGCTCGACGCAGTCGCCGTCGGTGTGGACGTGGTAGTTGAAGACCGGCGCGCCGAGCACGACGACCAGGTCGTGCGGTGCGAGCGTCTCGCGCACGCGCGAGCGCGTGCGCGCCAACGCGCCGGCGAAGAGCGGATGATCTTCGGGAAAGCCGCAGCGGCTGGCCAGGGCGCTCGCCCAAACCGGCGCGGCGAGCCGCTCCGCCAACTCGACCACGGCCTCCGCGGCGCCGTCGCGATCCACCCCGGCCCCAGCGACGAGCACCGGTGAACGCGCCTTGCCGAGCGCGTCGGCGAGGGCGTCGAGCGCGCCGAGGTCGCCGAGTGTCTCGTCGAGCACCTGGCGTGCCGCGAAGGGTGCCGCCTCGCGATCCCAGTCGTCTTCGGGGACCGAGACGAAGGTCGGGCCGAACGGGCGGGTGCCGGCGAACGCGTGGGCCCGCGCGATCGCGCGCGGCACGTCGGCCGCGTTGGCCGGTTCGATGCCCCACTTCACGTACGGGCGGGGAAACAACGGCGCCTCTTTGGCCGACAGAAACGGATCGCCGAGCAGCATCGCGCGGGTCTGCTGCCCGGCCAGGACGACCAGCGGCGCATAGTTGCGCGAGGCGGTGAAGAGCGTCCCGAGCGCGTTGCCGAGGCCGCCGGCCGAGTGCACGCTGACCAGCGCGGGCCGCCCGGTCAGCTGTGCATACGCGTCCGCCATCGCGACGGCGCCGCCTTCGTGCAGCGCCGTCACGTAGCGGAAATCGTCCGGCCACTGGCTCAAGAAGCGCAGCTCGGTCGAGCCGGGGTTGCCGAACACCGTCGTCATCCCCAGCTCGCGCAACAGTGCCACCGTCGCCTCGCGGACGGTCACGGGTCGGGTTGGATCAGAAGGGATACCCGTGTCCCCGCTCCCTGACGGTCAGCCAGCGCCACGTCGTGAACTCCTCGAGATTCGAAAGGCTCCCGAAGCGTCCGCCGTTCCCTGATGCGCCGAAACCGCCGAACGGGATGCGCGGGTCGTCGTTGACCGTCTGGTCGTTGACGTGCGCGAGACCGGTGTGCAGCCGCGCCGCGATGCGACTCGCACGCGCGACGTCGGCCGAGTAGATCCCCGATGAGAGACCGTACTCGGTTTGGTTCGCCAGCGCGACCGCCTCGTCGTCGTCGCGGAAGGTCGTGATCGGCGCGACCGGGCCGAAGATCTCGTCGGTGAACGCCGGCATCGTGGGCGTCACACCGGTCAACACCGTCGGACGGTAGTAGCGTCCCTCGTGCGTCGCGCCGGTCGCGACCCGCGCACCGGCGGCGACGGTGCGATCGACGATGTCGACGACGCGCGCCAACTGCTGCTCGTTGATCAACGGCCCGAGCGCGACCTCGCCGCTCGACGGATCGCCGACCGTCAGCCGCTGCGCGCGCTCGACCAGCTTGGCGACGTACGCGGCGGCGATCTTCTCGTGCACCAGATGGCGGCTCGAAGCCATGCAGATCTGCCCTTGGTGGAAGAACGAGCCGAAGGCGCCGGCCGAGGTCGCCAAGTCCAGATCGGCGTCCTCGAGGACGATGAAGGGCGAGTTCCCGCCCAGTTCGAGCGCGACGCGCTTGAGCGAGCGCCCACCGGCCGCGCCGACCAAACGGCCGACGGCGGTCGAGCCGGTGAACGAGATCATCGCGACGTTCGGGTCCTCGGTCAGTGCCGCACCCGGCTCGGCGTCGCCGGGCAGCACGTGGAAGACGCCCGCCGGGAGACCGGCGCGCTCGAGGACTTCGGCGATCACGAAGCCGCCGATCACCGCGGTCTGCACGTCGGGCTTGAGCACGACGGTGTTCCCCAGCGCGAGCGCCGGCGCGACCGACCGCATCGCCAAGATCAACGGCATGTTCCAGGGCGTGATGATGCCGATGACGCCTAGCGGGACGCGTACGGCGACGCTCTCGACCTCCGGGGTCACCTCGATGACGCTGCGCGCTTCGTAGTCGGCGAGCTTCGCCGCCTCGCGCAGCTCGCCGGCGGCGATCTGGATCTCGAACTGGGCTTTGGGGGTGATCCCGCCCGTCTCGCGGACGTTCCACGGGACCAGCTCGCCGGCGCCGGCCTCGAGCACGTCGGCGGCGCGCAGCAGGATCGCCGCGCGCTCAGCCGCCGGGACGGCGGCCCAGGCCGGGAACGCGGCCGCCGCGCGCCGGCTTGCCGCCGCCACGTCGGCGGCCGAGGCCACGCCGATCCGGCCCAGGACGGCACCGGTCGCCTTGTCGAGGACGTCGGTCGTCCCACCGCTGGCGGCGCGCCAGCCGTCGCTGAAGAGTTGTCCATCCCAGGTCGCGGGGCGCAGCAGCCCCGCTGCAATCGTATCGATCATGGTCATCTCCTCCGTCGTTCATGGTGCCGCGCCACGCGCGGCTAGGGTAGAGCCAGGAATCATGAATTGGCCCAAAGCAACAGGCCAATCGTGGACCTCGTTGCCCTGGCCGGCTGGGAGCGCCGCCCCGGCCGTCTGCCCCACCGACTGGCCACCGCCCTCGAAGAGGCGCTGGTCACCGGCGCCTTGGGCGAGCAGCCCCTGCCGGCGGAGCGGCGCCTGGCGGCGGCGTTGGGAGTCAGCCGCGGAACGGTGACGGCCGCCTACGCCGAGCTGAAGGACCGCAAGCTGGTCGCCAGCCGGCCCGGCGGCTACACGCAGCCCGACCTGGCCGCGCTGGCCGTCCCGGTCCGCGCGGCGCGGCTGGCCGCGCGCTGGGCCGTCGAGGAGACGATCCTGCGCGACTACGCGATGCGCGATCCGCAGGGGCTCGATCTCTCCTTTGCCTTCCTCGACATCCCGGCCGGCGCGCACGCGATGGTCGACGCGGCCTTCACGCGGGCGCTCGCCCACCGCCCGAACCCGACCGGCTACCTCGCCGCCGGGTTGCCCGCCCTGCGCGAGCGCATCGCCGACACGTACGAGAACATCCTCTTGCTGCGCACGATCCCCGAGCAGATCGTCGTGACGCAAGGCGCGTATCAAGCGATCGGTCTGGCCGCGATGCTCGCGCTCTCGCCGGGCGACGTGGTCGTCGCCGAGACGCCGATGTACGCCGGCGCGCTGGACATCTTCCGCGCCCACGGCGCGACGATCCATGACCTCGGCTCGTTCGACGATCCGCGCACCTTCGACGCCCTCGAAGCGGCCGGCAGCCGGATCGCGCTGGTTTACGCGACCAGCGCCTACCGCAACCCGGTCGGCACGACGATCGACCCGCGCGCGGCGGCGCGGCTGGCGCGCTGGTCGGCGCGCGCCGACGTCACGCTGATCGACGACCGGGCGCTGGGGATGTGCGGCTTCGCCGGGACGACGCGGCCGCTGGCGTCCTACGCGCCCGACGCGCCGATCCTGACCTTGGGATCGATCGACAAGACGACCGGCGCCGGGACGCGGATCGGCTGGATGCGCGTCCCACGCGCGACCGCGCCGAAGCTCGCGCGGCTCAAGGCGATCGCCGATCTCACCTCGCCGCCGCTCTTGCAGCAGGTCGCCACCGAACTGCACGACGATCTCACCGCGATCGCGGCGCTGCGCAGCGCGGAGCTGGCGCGCCGCTACGACCGCTTGGCGGCGCGTGTGCGCGCCCGTTTTCCGCGCTGGCGCTGGGCCGCGCCGGCCGGTGGTGCATCGATCTGGGTCGACGTCGGCACCGATGCCGACGCGCTGGTCCGCACGGCGAGCCGGGCCGGCGTCACGATCGTGCGCGGCGCGGTGTTCCTCCCCAGCGGCGAGCGAAGCCGCCACGTGCGCCTGGCGTACGCGCGGTCGGAAGCACTGCTCGATGCGGCACTCGATCGGCTGGCCGCGGCGCTGCGCTAAGGCGATCGCGAAGGCTCCGGGGACGGCGAGGGCGAGGCTCGGGGTGACGGCGAGACGGGCGCGGTGATGACCAGCGGCGAGCCGGTCTCGTCGGTCTGCCCGCTGCGCAAGTTGACGTAGACCCGGTCGCCGGCCAAGGTCGAGCCCTGTTGCTCCAACGCGACGTCGCCGGCGAGGTAGAGCTGGTGGTGTTTGCGGTCGAGGATCATCGTCTCGGCGCTGGCCGTACGGTCGGCGCTGGCGTAGTGCGCGTGGCCGGTCGCGCGGTATGTGTCGAGTTTGCCGCTGACCTCCAGCGCGTCGCAGGTCAGCGTCGAGGGTTCCTTCGCGCCGCCGGCGATCGCGCCTCCGCTCGTGCCGTCGTCTTCGACCCGCACGTGGCCGGTCAACGTCGCGTTCCCGTTCTTGGTGTTGCCGATCGCATGGTCGGCGTACACGACCAGGCCCGGCCGCGTCAAGCGGACCATCCCGGCCGCGGTGAAGTCGCCGCTGCCGGCGTTCCAATGCGCTTGCGGCGTATCGACCGTGTAGTAGCGCCCACCGACCTGCGCGTTGGTGTCGGCGTTCGCCGGCGGCGGTTCGATCGCGAGCGCGGTGAACGCGAGCGCGAGCACGTACCGCCGCGTCGCCGCCCACGCACCGGCGCTCACGGCGCCACCGGCGTGAGCAGCGGTTCGCCGCGCAAGAAGGCAATCAGGTTGTCGGCCGCCAGGAGCGCCATCCGCGTCCGCGTCTCCACCGTCGCGCTGCCGACGTGCGGGACGACGACGACGTCCTCGCGGCGCAGCAGCGGATGGTCGGGCGGGAGCGGCTCCGGATCGGTCACGTCGAGCGCCGCGCCGCCCAGGCGGCCGGACTCGAGCGCACGCAGCAGCGCCGCCGTGTCGCAGATGGCCCCACGCGCGGCGTTGACGAACAGCGCACCGGGCTTCATCTTCGCGAAGGCGGCGTCGTCGAACAACCCGCGCGTCGCCGGCCCGAGCGGGACGAGCACGACCAGCGCGTCGGCTTGCGCCAGCAGCTCGTCGAAGCTGCGGTAGGCCGCCCCGGTGACCGTGTCGTCGTCGCGCCGCCGGCGGTTGTGATAGAGCACGCGCATCCCGCTGAGATGCGCGCGGCGCGCGACGTCGAGCCCGATCGCACCGAAGCCGACGATCCCCAGCGTCGCGCCGGCCAGGTCGTGCCCGTACGGTGCGCCCTCCTGCATCCAGCGGCCCGAACGGACCCAGTCGATCCCCTGGCCGAGCCGCCGCAGCCCGATGAGCACCAAGCCGTAGGTCAGGTCGGCGACGGCCGCGTTGAGCGAACCGCGCGTGTTGGTCAGCGCGATGCCGCGCCGGGCGAGTTCGCCGACCTCGATGTTGTCGTAACCGACCGAGACGGTGGCGACGATGCGCAGCGCCGGCGCACCCGCCAGCAGCGGTGCGTCGACGGGGACGCTGGAGCCGACGAGCAAACCGTCGGCCGTCGCGAGCGCGTCGCGCCAGCGCTCGCGCGGCAGCGCGCTGACGTCGACGACGTCGGCGTGCGCGGCCAAGCGGTCGAGGACCGCCGGCCCAACGGCGGTCGCGACGACCAGCTCCGGTCGTTTCACGGTCGCGTGTGCACGAAGCCCAGCGAGATCCAGGGCACAAACGCGACGATCAAGAGGCCGACGATCAGCGCCGCGAGGTACGGGAGCAGTGGCTTGATCGCGCTTTCGGGCTGGGCTTTGCCGATCGCGCAGGCACCGAAGAAACCGATCCCGACCGGCGGCGAGAACAAGCCGACGCCCATCGCCAGCACCGCGATGATCGCGTAGTGCACCTCGTTGATCCCGGCCGCCTGGGCGACCGGGAAGAGCAGCGGCGCGAACAGCACGATCGAGGGGATCCCCTCGAGCACCGAGCCGATCACGATCCAGAACACGATCGAGACCAACAGGATGCCGACCTTGCCGCCCGGCGCGTGGGCCAGCATGTCGGCGAGCTGCTGTGCGAAGCCGGACTGGGTGAGCGCCCAGCCCATCGCCGTCGCGGTCGCGATGATCAACAGGATCGCGCCCGCCAGCGCCACCGTGTCGATCAGGATCGGATAGAAGCGCCGCCAGTCGAACTCTCGGTAGATAAAGACGCCGACGGCGATCGTATAGATGACGCCGACCACGCTGACCTCGGTCGCCGTCGCGATCCCCGCGACGACGAAGTAGCGGATCAAGAGCGGGAGCAGCAGGCCCGGCAGGGCGACGACGAACGCCTTGGCGATCGTGGCGAACGCGGCCGGCTTGGAGAGGGTCGCGTTCTCGCGCTTGGCATCCCACAGGGCGACCGCGACCAGCAAGATCGAGCAGACCAGCGCCGGCAGCAAGCCGGCAGTGAACAGCGCCGCGATCGAGACGCCGGTCACCGAGCCGATGATGATCAGCACCAGACTCGGCGGGATCGTCTCGGCCATCGCGCCCGACGTCGCCAGCAGCGCGATCATCGAGGTGCGCTTCTGGCCGCGCCGCTCCATGTCGGGGAAGAGCACCGGCGCGACGGCCGCCATGTCGGCGATCTTCGAGCCGCTGATCCCCGAGACCAGGTACATCGCCGCGACCAGCACGATCGAGAGGCCACCGCGCAGGTGGCCGACGAGGCTGGCCAAGACCTCGACCAGCCGTCGCGCGATCCCGGCCGTATCCATCAACAGGCCCAGGAAAATGAACAGCGGGACGGCCAGCAAGACGAGGTTCGAGATCCCCTCGTCCATCCGGCCGACGACGGTGTTCAGCGGGACCGTCGTCGTGATGGCGAGATAGCTCAGCGTCCCGACCCCGAAGGCGAACGCGATCGGGATCCCGATCGTGATGCACGCACCGACCAGCACGACGAAGAACACGACCAAATTGAGGTTGCCCAGGCCGGCGAACGCGCCGCGGCCGAACCACGCCGCCGCGCTGATCACGACCGCCGCGGCGACGACGCCGGCGACCACGCCGGGGCGTCCTTCCGAGAGCCGCAGCAGCGCCAGCACCAGGATCAGCGCCAGGCCGACGATGATCGCCAGCACGACATACGACTGCGGGATGCTCAGCGCCGGGGTGAGGTCGATCTGCTCTTGCTTGAAGAACGCGACGCTGGCCGGTATCAGCTCGATGACGAAGATCGCGGTCACGACCGACGAGATCGTCTCGAGGACGTCGCGCACGTGCGGCGAGGAGCGCCGCAGCACGACCGAGAGCCGGATGTGCTCGCCACGCCGGTAGGCGACGACCGCCCCCAGCATCGCCAACCACAGGAACAGGATCGTCGCCAGCTCGTCGCTCCAGACCAGCGGCCGGACCAGGACGTAGCGGCAGAACACCCCCGCCGCCAGGATGATCACCTCGACCACGACCAACAGCGCCGCGATCGGCTCGACGATCGCACCGATCGCGCGGTCGACCGCCGCCGTCCAGGCGTGCCGGAAGACGAACCGCGGGACGCCGACCTCGGCGTCGATGATGCTCTCGGCTATCGCCATACGGTCACGCGAGCTTGTTGGCGTACTTCTCGAGCGCCGCCCACGCTCGCTCGCCGAACTCCGCCTTCCAGCGCTGGTAGTAGTTGGCGGCGACGAGCTTCGCCTTGAAGCTCGCCTTGTCGACTTCGTTGAAGACCATCCCCAACCGCCCCAGCTTGTCGCGCACCGACTTGTTCAGGTAGACGTTGTCGTTGCGCGCCTTCAGCGTCGCGGTCGCCATCTCGTCGGCGACGATCGCTTGCAGGTCCTTGGGCAGCCGGCCCCAGATGTCTTGGTTGGCCAGCGTCCAGTAGCCCGACCAGATGTGGTCGGACATCGAGACGTACTTCTGCACCTCGTAGAACTTCTGCTGCAAGATCAGGAGCAGCGGGTTCTCCTGCCCGTCGACGACGTGCGTTTGCAACGAGGTGTACAGCTCGCTCAGCGAGATCGGCGTCGGTGAGGCGCCCAGCGATTGGAAGGTGTCGACCCGAATCTTCCCCGGCGAGACGCGGATGCGCAGGCCCTGCAGATCGGCGACGTTGCGGATCGGCTTGGTCGCGGTGGTGATGTCGCGAAATCCGTTCTCCCAGATCTTGTCGAACACGACGATCCCGGCCGTGCGGATGGCGTCGCGGATCACGCCGCCGAGCTCCCCGTCCATCGCGCGGAAGACGACGTCGCGGTTGGGAAAGGCGTAGGCCAGGTTCTCGATCGAGGCCAGCGGGACGACCGAGTTCAGGAACGCGCCCGGCAGCGCGAGCATCTCGGTCGCGCCGCTGCGCAGTTGCGAGAGCATCGAGGGGTCGCTGCCCAGGACGCTGGCCGGGTACGAGGTGATCTTCAGCCGGCCGCCCGTGCGTTTGAGGATCCGGCCGAAGGCTTCGACCGACCGCACGTTGATCGGGTGATCGATCGGCAGATCGTGCCCGTACTTGAAGTTGAAATCGGCGGCCCGGGCGGGGACGGCGACCCCGATCGAGGCGAACGCCGCGGCGGCGCCGCCGACGAACTGCTGGCGAGTGACCGGCATAGGAACCTTCCTCCCCGGAAATGGGCGCGGGCTGGGGGCTCTTTTCCTTACGGCTTCGAGCGTGCGGTGTCCCGGTAGCGCGGGTCGGCGATCGCGCCGCGCTCCGCCAACGACCGCAGCTCCGCATCGGAGAGGCCCAGCTCGCGGGCCAAGACGTCGGCGGTGTCGGCGCCGACCACGCTCGGGCCGGGCGTCGGCTCGACCGTCCCGGCGCGCGCGAAGCGCGGGAAGGCGTTGGCCATCGTCAACGGCCCAAGCTCGGGGTCGTCGACCTGCACCAGCGAGCCGCGCGCGGCGACCTGCGGGTTGGTGAAGACGGAGTCGATCGTCTCGAGCGGCCCGGCCGCGCAGCCGGCCGCCGTGAAGCGCGCGATGGCGTCCTCGCGCGTCCGCGCGGCGCAGAAGCCGCTGAGCAGCGCGTCGAGCTCCTCACCGTGCGCGACGCGGTCGCGGTTGGTGCGAAAGCGCGGGTCGGCGACCAGCTCGTCGCCGCCGATCGTGCGCAAGACGCGCTCGGCGACGTCCTGCGTGCTCCCCGACAGCGCGACCCAGGCGCCGTCGGCGCAGCGGTAGGCGCCGCGCGGCGCGGTATCTTCCATCCGGTTGCCCAGCCGCGCGTGCAACGTCCCGTTGGCCGCGTACTCGATCAGCTGCGACTCGACCAGTCGCAGCACGGCCTCGTAGATCGCGAAGTCGATGATCTCGCCGGCCCCGGTGCGCAGCCGCCGCGCGTAGGCCGCGCAGACGGCCGCCGCCGCGGCCTGACCGGCCATGACGTCGGCCAGCGGGACCGGTGGCAAGAGCGGCGGCCGATCCTCCCAACCGCTGACCGAGGCCAATCCCGTCATCGCCTCGGCCAGCGTCCCGAAGCCCGCCCGGTCGCGGTACGGACCGTCTTGCCCGAAGGCGGTCATGCGCAACACGACCAGGTGCGGCGCGACGGCCAACAGCCGCTCGGGGCCGAGTCCCCACCGCTCGAGCGTCCCGGGCCGGAAGTTTTCCAAGAAGATGTCGAACGAAGGCAGCCAGCGCACCAGCAGTTCCTGCGCCTGCGCGTCGTGCAGGTCGAGGGCGACGCTCCGCTTCCCGCGCGCCAGCGACTTCCAGTACAGGCCGACGCCGTCGCGCTGCGGGCCGTAGCGGCGCGAGTGATCGCCGGACCCCGGCCGCTCGAGCTTGATCACCTCGGCGCCGAAGTCGGCCAGCATCGCCGCCGTGGCCGGCGCAGCGATCATCGTCGCGCAGTCCAGCACGCGCACGCCGCGCAACGGTCCGCCGTTCGCCATCAGCCTCTAGAGTCGGGTGCGCGCGGCCGAAATCCCCTCGCCGCCGGGCGAGTTAGGTCCCGGGCGGACGGACGGCGGTCGGGACCAGGTCCGGGCCGGGGATGATGTGCGGGCCGAAGCGGAACGGCCCGTTCGCCTGATCGGGGACGTTCGCCGGATAGAACGCCGGCGGGACCGGAAAGCCGGCCGTGCCCCAGCGTGGACCCGGCGTGTTCTCCGGCGCGGGCGACGGCCTCCGCATCGAGAACCCCGCCAGCGAAAGCGGTACCGTGTAGCGCACCAGCGCGCTCTGCGAGATCGGGCCCAGCGGCGTCGTCGCCTCCTGAGCCGCGGCCGGAAGCGCCAGCGCGAGGAGCGCGAGGACGGCCAGCGGGCGGCGCAGTGTCGCGGCGAGCATGGGCATGCCCCCATCATACCCCGAACCGCACGCCTTGCGGCGCCGAGCGTCGGTTAGCGGGCCGGGGCGTCGAACAGCGACGGCTCGCGCTCCCCCAGGCGCGACGGTCCGTCGCCCTCGCCGTCGGTGTAGCCGGCGCGCCGCGGCGCGAAGGCGACGTAGACGACCGGGACCAGCAGCAGCGTGAGCGCCAGCGAGCTGGCCAACCCTCCGATCACGACGGTGCCGAGCGAACGCGCGGCTTGCGCGCCCGGATCGAGCACCAGCGCCAGCGGGGTCATGCCGGCGATCATCGCGACCGTCGTCATCATGATCGGGCGGAATCGTTCGCGCGCCGCTTCGCGCATCGCGCGGACGCGATCCATCCCTTCCCGCATGCGGTGGTTGGCGAAGTCGACCAGCAGGATACCGTTCTTGGTGACCAGCCCGATCAGCAGCACCGAGCCGATCAGCGAGAACAGGTTGAGCGTCTGGTGGGTGAGCGCGAGCGAGCCGACCGCGCCGACCGCGGCGACCGGGACGGCGAACATGATGATGAACGGCGTGCGGTAGCTGTTGTAGAGCGCGACCATCAGCAGGTAGACCAGCAGGACCGAGAGCAGCAGCGCGATCCCCATTCCGGAGACGGTGTTGCTGACTTCCTGTTCGTTGCCGCCCGACGACGCGGCGACGGTGACCGAGGCGGGCAAGTGCAGCGCCGCCAGCCGGTGCGAGAAGTCGCGCTGAACGTTGGACAGGGTCGCGCCCGCGCTGAGGTTTGCGCCGACGTAGACGACGTTCTGGCGGTTGATGCGCATGATCATCGGCGGCGCCGGGGCCTGGACGAGGTGCGCGATGTCGCCGACGTGGATGATCGAGCCGTCGGAGGCGCGCACCGGAATCGACTCGATCGCGCTCAGCGAGTCCTGCGCGGCCAGCGGATACGTCACCAGCACGTCCTTGAGACCGTCGGGGCCGGTGAACTGGGTCGCGAGGTCGCCGCCGAAGGCCGCTTCGATCGCGGTCGACGCGGTGCCGACGCTGGCGTCGAGCGTGCGCGCGCGATCGCGGTTGAACTGCACCTCGACCTGCGGCGCGTCGCCCGGATCGGAGCTGGTCACGTCGATCGCCCCGGGCGTCGCTTTGAGCACCGCGTCGACCTTCGCCGCCCACGCCTCGGGCTGACCGTCCAAACTCGAGACGACCTCGTCGATCGGCTGCGTGTTGCCGCCCGACGTGTCGGTCGCGGGGACGGCGACGACGGTCGCGCCCGGGACGAGCCGCTGCGCCTGCGCTTGCAACTGCTGGACCCAATACGCCGTCGAGTGCGCGCGCCGCTCGATCAGGAAGACGTCGATCTGGGCGACGGCACCGTTGTTGATGTAGCCGGTCAACTGGCCCATGTACGCGCCGGCCATCGACGCTTCGGTCTGCAGGTCGGGGATGCGGTCGACGACCTGCTCGACCTGCAGCATCCCGGCCCGCGTCGTCTGCAGCGGTGTCCCGGCCGGATAGTTCAGGGTCAGGTACAGCTCGCCGCGGTCGACCGGCGGGATGTACTCGAAGCCGACGATCCCGAGGGGAACGAGCGCCACGGCGACGAGCAGCGAGAGCGCGGAGATCAGGACGACGGTGCCGCCGTTGCGCAGCCCCCAACGCAGCGCGCGATCGACGTACCAAGACCGCAACTGGTCGAAACGGGCGGTGAAGGCGTCGATGATCCCCCACGGCCGCCAGTTCGAGAGCAGCGCCCAGCGCCCGGCCAGGCTCGGCGTGACGGTGAACGAGACGAACAGCGAGGTCAGCGTCGCGACCGTGACGACCAAGCCGAACTCGCGTAGGAACAGGCCGACCGCGCCGGGCAGGAACGAGATCGGCAGGAAGACGACCACGTCGACCAGCGTGATGACGATCGCCGCGACGCCGATCTCGGTCCGGCCGTTGACTGCCGCCTCGGTCGGCGATTCACCGCGCTCGAAATGGCGCTCGACGTTCTCGAGCACGACGATCGAATCGTCGACCAGGATCCCGATGATCAGCGTCATCGCCAAGAGCGAGACTGTATCGAGGGTGAAGTGGGCCAGCTTCATCGCCGCCAGGGTGACCAACAGCGAGGACGGGATCGCGATCATCACCACGACCGCGTTGCGCCACGAGCGCAGGAAGAACAGCATCACCAGGCCGGTGAAGGCGATCGCCTCGATCAGCGTGCGCACGACGCCTTGCAGCTGCTGCTCGGTGTAGGTCGACTGCACGTTGAGGACCGAGAACTCGACGTCGGGGTAGGTGCGGCGCAGCGCCGGCAGCTCGGCCAGCACGTGCCGGGAGGTGTCGACCTCGCTGGTCCCGGCCGACTTCTGGATGTCCAGCTCGACGCACGGGATCCCGTTGGAGTACGCGAAGACACGCTGGGTCTCGTAGGTATCGACGACGTTCGCGATGTCCCCGATCCGGAAGTAGCGTGGCTGGGTGGTGAAGGGATTGGTCGTCGAGCTCGCGCTGCTGGAGCCCGACGCCGCGACGAGCAGGTCGGCGACAGTCGGGACGTTCTGGATGTCGCCCCGCACGTCCAAGTTCGTCTCGCGGTTGGGTGAGTACAGGATGCCGCCCGGGGCGCGGATGTTGTTGTTGGTGATCGAGCTGACGACGTCGGTCAGCGTCAGGCCCGACGAGCTGAGCTTGTTCGGATCGACGTTGACCTGAATCGAGGGCGTCACCGTCCCGTTGGCCTGGACGAACGAGACGCCGGGAACCTGTTCGAGCTGCGGCACGATCTTGTTGATCGTCAGCGACGAGAGGTCGCCAGGGGCGAGCGAGCGCGAGCGCAGCACGAGCGAGACGACGACGGCTTCGCTCGGATTGTAGAGGGAGATCTGAGGCGACTGGACGTCGTTGGGGATCGAGTGCTGCGCGTTCTGGACGCGGCCCTGGACCTGGACCAGGTCGTTGTTCTGATCGGAGTTGAGCTGGAAGACCGCGACGATCGAGGCTTGACCGGGCTGAATCGAAGTCTCGAGGTAGTCCAGCTGCGGCGAGCCGGCGATCTGGTCTTCCATCGGGCGCACGATCGCGTCGCGCATCTCGCTGGTCGAGGCGCCCGGATAGGTAAGCAGCACCTGGATCGACGGTGTATCGGTGCTGGGAAACTGCTGCTGGACGAGCAGCGTGGCCGCGATCGTCCCGGCCAACAGGACCAGCGCCAGGAAGACCGTGACCAGCGTCGGTCGCTGCACGAACACCCGCGTCAACGACATCTAACGGACCTCCAGCGGTTGTTCCGGGTGCGCGTCGGAGGTCAGGCGTTCGAGCGCGACCTTCTTGGGTGGGCCGGGTGCGAGCCAGACGTAGACGACCGGCACCAGCACCAGCGTCAAGATCAGCGAGCTGGTCAAGCCGCCGATCACGACCGTCCCGAGCGAGCGTTTCGCGGCTGAACCGGGATCGAGCGCCAGCGCGAGCGGGAGCATCCCGGCGATCATCGAGAGCGTCGTCATCAGGATCGGGCGGAAGCGCTCGCGCGCCGCCTGCCGGATCGCGCTGACCTTGTCGAGGCCGGCCTCGACTTTGAGGATCGCGAAGTCCACCAATAGGATCCCGTTCTTGCTGACCAGGCCCACCAGCATGACCGTCCCGATCAACGAGAACAGGTTCAGCGTCTGACCGGTCAGCGCGAGCGCACCCAGCGCGCCGATCGAGGCGACCGGGATGGCGAACATGATGACGAACGGGACTCGATACGCGTTGTAGAGCGCCACCATCAACAGGTAGACCAGCCCCAGCGAGAGGATCAGCGAGGTCCCCAACCCTTCGACGGTTTGGAACGCGCTTTGCTGCTGCCCGCCGGCGGCGGCGCCGACCACGACGGTGTCGGGGAGATGCAGCGCTGCGACGCGCTGCATGAAGGCCCGCTGGACATTGGTCAACGCGTAGCCCGGCTCCAGGTTCGCCCCGATGTGGATCACGGTCTGACGGTTGATGCGGGTGGCCAGCGCCTCTTCCGGGCTGTTCTGCAGCCGCGCGAAGTCGCCCAGATGGACGATGTCGCCGTTGAGCGCCCGGACCGGCAGCGTCGTCAGCGTCGAGATCTGCGACTGATCGGCCATCGGATAGAGTACCTGCACGTACTTGGTGCCGGTCCCGTTGGTGGTGTCGAACTGCGTCGCGAGCGTTCCGCCGAAGGCGGCGCGGACGGCCTGCGCCGCCGAGCCGATCTGGACGTCGAGCGCGCGCGCGCGGTCGCGGTCGAACTGGATGTCGAACTGCGGCGAGAGCTGCAGTGCCGAGCTGTTGACGTTCGAGGTCCCCGGCGTGTCCTCGAGCGCCTGCAGGACCTTGGGCGCCCAGGCATCGGGCTCGCCGCGGGTCGCGCTGACCGTCGCGTCGATCGGCTGCTGGTTCCCGCCGCGCGTCCCGGTCGCCGGCACCGCGAAGATGCGCGCGTCGGGGACCAGCTGATGCCCGATGCGGTTCATCATCGCTGCGATCTGATCGGTCGTGTGCGTGCGGTGGGCCAGCGTCAGCAGGACGCGGATCTGCCCGTTGGACCCCAAGTTGACGCTGCCGCCGAAGCCCGCTTGCGAGCTGCCCGAGGTCGAGGTGATCGTGTCGATGTCGGGCAGCTGCATGAAGCGCGCCGAGAGCAGGCGTACCGCCGCGTCGGTCGTGGTCAGCGGCGTCCCGGTCGGGAACTGGACCGTGCAGAAGATTTGGCCGCGGTCGACCGCCGGGATGAACTCGAAGCCGATGAAGCCGAGCGGGATCAAGGAGATCGCAGCCACCGTCAGGACCAGCGCGCCGCCGAACACGAGCCAGCGCCAGCGCAGCGCGCCGTCCAACACGCGCCCGGCATAGAACGAGCGCAGCCGTTCGAAGCCGCGGGTGAAGGCCTGGACGATCCCGGGCGGGCGCCAGGTCGAGAGTAGCGACCAGTTGCCGGCCAGCGACGGCGTGACGGTGAACGAGACGAAGAGCGAGGTCAGGGTGGCGATCGTGACGACCAGACCGAACTCCGCCAAGAAGCGTCCGATCTGGCCGGGGAGAAACGCGATCGGGAGGAACACGACCACGTCGACCAGCGTGATCACGACCGCCGCCGGCCCGATCTCGGCCCGGCCCAAGATCGCCGCGGTACGCGGCGCCTCCCCGTCCTCGTAGTGCCGCTCGACGTTCTCGAGCACGACGATCGAGTCATCGACCAGGATCCCGATGATCAGCGTCATGGCCAGCAGCGAGACGGTATCGATGGTGAAGTTGACCAGCTTCATCACGAACAGCGTGACCAAGAGCGAAGTCGGGATCGCGATCATCACCACGATCGCGTTGCGCCAGGAGCGCAGGAAGAACAGCATCGCGATGCCCGTGAAGCAGATCCCCTCGAGCAGCGTCTGCATGACGCTCCACAGCTGCTGCTCGGTAAACGTGGCCGCGTTGTTGAGGACCTTGAGCTGGATGTCGGGGTACTGTGCCGCCAGCCCCGGCAGCGCGTCGATGACCGCCTGCGCCGCCTGCACCTCGCTTGCGCCGGTCGCCTTTTGCGCCTGCAACGTGACCGCCGACCTGGCATCGACGTACGAGGCGACGCGCTTGGGCTCGAAGCTGTCGTCGACCGTGGCGACGTCGCCGATCCGCGGCAGGAGCTGCGCGGTCGAGAACGGGTTGGTCACGCTGGCCCCCGCGCCGGAGGACGCGCCGCCACCGCCACTGGGCAGTGCGGTGATCGGCGCGGGCACGACCCGCGCGATCGCCGGCGGCGCGACGCTGGTCGCGGTCGTCGTCGAGATCAAGGCCGGCGCGCTCGTCGGCGGCGCGGTCACGCTCGCGGCCGGGACCGCCTGCGCGGCCGGCGGCTCGGTCGCCGTTGCGAGCGTCGTCGCTCCCGTCGTCGTGCTGCTCGTGGTGGGGGTCGTCGCGGACGTCGTCGACGTCGTGGCGCCGGCCGCGACCGGTGCCGCGCTCGCTGCGCCGGCTGCCGCGCTGGTCGTGGTGAAGGTGCTCGTCGTCGCGGTCGACGTGGTGCTCGCGCCGCTCGACGACGAGTTCGCGGCGGCCACGGCGGCGCTCGTGCCGCCGCCCGCCCCACCGCCGACCACCGGCGCGGTCGTCGTCGTTGTCGCGCTCGCCGCCGCGGCGTTCGAGAGCGAGAGCGCCTGGTTCGTGCTGCCGCTCAGGTTCGAGTACTTCTGGTTCACCGAGCCCGAGGGCGAGGTCGCGCCGAGCAGCACCGCCGTCGAGCCGGTCAACAGCAGGTTGGCGACCGAGGCCGGCGTCTGCACGTCGCCGCGCACGTCGATGGTCGTCTCGCGGTTGCCGAGATAGGCGATCCCGCCCGGCGCGCGCACGTTGTTGGCTTGGATCGAGCTGACGACGTCGGTCGTGGTGAAGCCCCAGGCGTTCAGCCGATTCGGATCGACGTTGACCTCGAGCGCCGGCGTGACGGTGCCGCTGGCCGAAACGCTCGAGATCCCGTACACCTGCTCGAGCGCCGGGATGATCTCGTTGGTCACCACGCCCGAGAGCTGCGGCAGGTTGAGCGAGCGCGAGGTCACCGCCAGCGTCACGACGGTGATCTGCGCCGGATCGAAGGTGCGGACGGTCGGCGCCGGCAGGTCTTGCGGCAAGGCCGCCTTGGCGGTCTGAAGCCGGTCTTGCACCTCGGTCAGGTCGGTCGTCTGGTTCGAGTCCAGCGTAAAGGTCGCCGAGATCGAGGCCTGGTTCTGCTGGATCGACGTCGTGATGTGGTCGAGGTCGGGCGCGCCGGCGATCGCGTCCTCGACCGGGATCACGACCGAGTCACGCAACTCCGAGGGCGAGGCGCCCGGATACGAGACGGCGACGTTGATCGTCGGGAAGTCGATGTTCGGGAACTGTTGCTGGACGAGCGTCGCCAGCGAGAACGCGCCGACGAGCGAGATCAAAGCCACCAGCACGAAGACCAGCGGCGGCCGATTGACGAAGAGTTGCGTGATGCGGCGCATCACTCCTCGGCGAGGGTCTGCCCGTCGGAGAGGCCGAGCTGACCGTTGCTGACGACGAACTGCCCGGCACGCAGCCCGGTGACGATCGAGGTCGTACCGTCCGAACCGACCTCGCGCACGTGCGTGACCTTGGCCACCACGTCGACCAGTTGGTCCTGGGCGAGCATGACCGTCGTGTGCGTGTCGTCGAGGAAGGCGGCCGTCGGGATCCCGACGCCGGTCACCGGCGGCAGCGACGCCGACGCGGTGACGGGCAGACCCGATTGCAGGCGGCCGTCGGCATTGGTGACGAGCACCTTGACGGTGAAGTTGGTCGAGCCGGGCGTCACCTGACCGAGCACCGCGACGACCCGCCCGCTATAGGTGGTGGAGGAGGTCCCGGCGACGGTCAGCGTCACCGGCGCGCCGACCGGGATGGCGAAGGTGTCGGAGCTCGAAGCGTTCAGCTCGGCATACACCTGGTCGAGCCGCTGCAAGGTGAAGATCGTGCGCGAGCCCGGATACTCGCCGGGGTTGAGATTACGGTTGATGACCACGCCGTTGATCGGCGAGACGATCGTCGCGCGCGCGATCTGGGTCTGGTACTGCCGCACCGTCGCTTGCGCCTGGGTCACGACGGCGTGCGCCGCACGCGCGTCGGCGACCGCCCCCGCTACGTCGGAGGCCTGGAGGCCGGTGGTCATCGTACCGTTGACGTTTTCGTTGATGACCGCCGACTGGAGCTGTGCCTGCGCGTTGCGAACCGCGGCTTGATCGTTGAGCACCTGCGTCTGCTGCTGGTCGAGCACTTGCTGCGCGACGTAGCCGTTGGCGAACAGCTGCCGGTCGCGGACGAGGTTCGCCTGGTCGTTGGTGAGGTTCTGCTGCGCCTGCGCGACCGCGGCGTGCGCGGATTGCACCGAGTTGCCGCCTTGGCCGATGTTCAGCGTCGCCGTGTAGCGGGTCTGCGCGACCTTGGCATCGTCGGACTCGGCCGTGCGCTGGTCGGTGACGACGGCCGCTTCGGCCTGCGCCAACTGCGCCTGCAAGTCGGCCGTGTCGAGCACGGCCAGGACCTCGCCGGCGTGGACGCGGTCGCCTTCGTTGACGTTGACGACGTCGGTCGGCTCGGAGAGGGAACTCGTGATCGCGACGTTCACCAGCGGGGCGACGAAGCCCGAGATCGTCGTGCTGGCCCGAACCGTGGCGACCTTGGCGGCGGCCGTCGGGATCGGATTCGGCGAGGACATGCTCCGCGCGCGCCCGCCCGCACCCCCACGATGGGCGCAGCCGACCGTCGCCACCGCGACGACCAGCAGGCCGAGTAGGAGGGTTCGCGATCGGTTCATCGGCGCTCGAGCCGCAGCGTCATGGGTGTGGGGACTCCTCCGGGCAGAATCCAGAGTATGGCCGGGAAGCCTGCGATTCCCCTAGGGGGTTCGCGCCGGCGCATGAACGCGGGGTGAAACCTGGCCTCCTGCGGCGACGTACCCTACACGATGCACCGCCTACCGGAGGGACCCCGCGCGTGAACGCCGCCGCCGACTACGCCGCCGCCCTCGCCCAACTGAACCGCGCGCTGCCCGCCTACGTCTCGTACGTCGACCACACCAGCGGCGGCTGGGGCCCGTTTCACGGCGCCGAGTCGCGGGTCATCGTCGTGCACGTCCCCGACGGCCGCATCATCAAAGGCCACCCGTCCGCGATCCAGATCGGGGTGAATACCCACTTGTACGACAACAACGTGGTGACGTATCCGCCGTTCCAGCCGGCCTGTTACGTCCCCGATGCGGCCAGCGGCGCGACCTTCGACGGACGGCCCGCCGAGCTGATCGCCGTGCACGACCGCTGCCGCCGCCCCGACGAGGACGCCGCCTTCCAGACACTCTACGTCGACCCGGTCACGCACCAGCCGCTGGCGGCGGTCGGCGCCGTCGAGAACGATCGCGTCGCGGTGCGGATCGAACAGCGCTTCGCGGCGTTCGCCGGCCACGTCATGCCGGCGTCGATCGACGTGCGGGTCAAGGGCCACGGGTTGATGACCTGGCTCGACGTGACCGCGCGCATCGCCTACACCGACTACCGCTTCAGCGCGACCGAACTCTAAGCGAGCAGCGCCGGCGGGATCCAGCGGCCGTCGAGCGCGGGCGCCTGCGGCCAGTAGAGCCGCAGCAGCGGCGTGTACGCACCCGCCGGCGCCGGCAGCCAGTTCGCGCCGCGCGCGGTATCGGCGGGCGGTGCGGCACCGATCTCGAGCGTCAAGCCGCCGTCCGCGTCGGCGACGAACGGGTCACCGCTGCGCAGCGCGTAGCGCGCGAGCGGGTTCGGGACGAGGTAGCCTTCGACGTCGTACATCGTCAGCGACCAGAAGCCGGCGGCCGGCGGCAGTGCGCCCGGGGCGAAGCGCAGCCGCAGCGAGCCCATGCCCAGCGTCGCATAGTAGAGCGCGTCGGCCGGCAGGTTGGCCGCGATCCCATACTCCGCGACCTTCGCGCGCAGCAGGTCGGCGGCGCCGAAGCGGCCGATGCGCGGATCGGGCTTGAGCCAGCCGGTGGTCGTGAGCGGGAGCGCGTGCAAGTCGAGCGCCGAGATCTGCCGCAACGCGGCGGGCGGCGCGGCGGCCAGCGCCGCGCTGGCCGCAGGCGGTAACGCGGCCAGCGAGACGGGTCGCCCGGGGACGATCCCCAGGCGCCCCAGATCGCGCAGGCCGGCGTCGTCGATGCGCGCCGGCGGGTTGCCGGCCAACCGGCGCGCCGTCAGATCGAAGAACGCCTGCGCCGTCATCGCCGCGACCACCGCGCCGAGTCGCGCCGGATCGTTCGCGGCGTGATCGACGCCCGGCAAGGGTGCACCGCCGAGCAACGGCGCGAGCGTGAACCCGTCTTGCAGCGCGTGCACCGCGGTCGCGTCGGTGCCGGCGTGCAGCGCGATGCGATTGAAGATCCAGCAGGCGTTGCTCGGCGCGTCGACCCGGGTGGACCCGGCCGGGACGGCGACGCGCTGCCCGGGGCCGACGAACACGAGCCGCTGCGGCGCCGTCCCGGTGGTGCGCGTCCCGGGGTCGGCGATGACGTTCGTCCACGCGTCCATCACCTCGCACACGAAGAAGTGGCCGCGCGTGTCGGGGATCGTCAGTCCGACCGGGCCGGCGCTCAGATCGAGGAACGCGCTCGAGTAGAGCGTGTCGACGTTCGGCCGGACGATGAACCGATTGGCCGGCGTGGCGAGCTGCCGGTCGTGCCGGAACTGGTTGCGGGCCGTGCTCGCGAGCTGATGGCGCTCGGTCGCGGCGACCAGCACCAGCGGATAGGCGAAGATGTAGGCGCGGATGGCCGCGGCCGCGAGCCCGTCGTCAGCGCCAGCGCGTCCGAACCCGGCCGCGGTCAGTGACGCCGTGGCTCCGGCCAAAAAGGTGCTGCGCTGCATCGATTTCCTTGGACGAAAGGTGAGAGAGGCACCCTTCGCTCCGAGTGCGCGAGCCTCCGCGTCAGGCTGAGCGGGGCGGAAGCGGTGCTCAGCTCTCGGCGATGCCGCCGGCCGCCGACTGCGCGGCGGCCAGCCGTGCGATCGGAACTCGGTACGGCGAACACGAGACGTAGTCGAGGCCGAGTTGATCGCAGAACGCGACCGAAGACGGCTCGCCACCGTGCTCGCCGCAGATCCCGATCTTGAGATCGGGCCGCCGCGCGCGCCCCTTCTCGACACCGGTTCGCATCAAGCTGCCGACGCCGATCCGGTCGAGGACCTGGAACGGATCGTCGCTGAGGATCTTCTGCTCGAGATAGCGCGGGATGAAGCTGGCCTCGGCGTCGTCGCGGCTGTAGCCGTACGTCGTCTGGGTCAGGTCGTTGGTGCCGAACGAGAAGAACTCCGCGATCGAGGCCAGCTCGTCGGCGACGATGCAGGCCCGCGGCAGCTCGACCATCGTGCCGATGTGGTACGGCACCGCGACGCCCTGCTGCGCGATCACCTCGTCGGCGACGGCCTTGGCCGCGTCGTAGGTCACCCGCATCTCCTCGATCGTCCCGACGCCGGGGATCATCACGTCGGGCAGCGCGTCGACGCCGCGGGCGCGCAGCGCGCAGGCGGCCTCGAAGATCGCGCGCACCTGCATCGCGTAGATCTCGGGGTAGAGGATCCCGAGGCGGCAAACCCGCAGCCCGAGCATCGGGTTCTGCTCGTGGAGCTGGCGCACGCGCGCCAGCACCTTCATCTTCTCGCGGTAGGTGGGATCGTCTTCGCCCTTGGTCAGGCGCAACTCGGTCGTCTCGACCAAGAGCTGCTCGAGCGAGGGGAGGAACTCGTGCAGCGGCGGGTCGAGCAGCCGGATCGTGACCGGATAGCCGGCCATCGTCTCGAGGATCGCGGCGAAGTCGTCGCGCTGGAAAGGCAGGAGGAGCGCCAGGGCCTCGGCGCGCGCTTCGGGCGAGTCGGCGATGATCATGCGCTGCACGACCGGCAGTCGCTCCTCGAGCATGAACATGTGCTCGGTGCGGCACAAGCCGATCCCGCTCGCGCCGAGTTCGCGCGCCTTGCGCGCGTCCTCCGGCGTGTCGGCGTTGGCCCACACCCCCAGGCGCTTGCGCTGGTCGGCCCAACCCAGGAACGTCGCCAGCCAGTCGGGCAGCGTGCTGGGCGGCGGGATCAGCGTGAGCTGCCCGATGATGACGTGGCCGGTCGTCCCGTCGATCGTCAGCCAATCGTTCTCGCGCAGCACCTGATCGCCGATGCGGACCGTCTTGGCGCGCTTGTCGACGACCATCTTGTCGAAGCCGGCGACGCACGGTTTCCCCATCCCGCGCGCGACGACGGCCGCGTGCGAGGTCGCACCGCCGCGCGAGGTGAGCACGCCGCGCGCGGCGATCATCCCGTGGACGTCGTCGGGCGCGGTCTCGACCCGCACCAAGATCACCGCGTCGCCGGCCCGGCCGCGCTCGGCGGCGACATCGGCGTCGAAGACGATTTGGCCGGTCGCGGCGCCCGGCGAGGCGTTGAGCCCGGTGCCGGCGATCGCGTACTTCTGGGCCGGGTCGATGCGCGCGTGGAACAGTTGGTCGAGCGAACCCGCCTCGACCCGGCGCAGCGCCTCGTCCTTGGTGAGCAGGCCCTCGTTGACCAAGTCGAGCGCGATCTTGACGGCCGCCTCGGCGCTGCGCTTCGCGCTGCGCGTCTGCAACATCCAGAGCTTCCCGCGCTCGACGGTGAACTCGAGATCCTGCATGTCGCGGTAGTGCAGCTCGAGCTGGCCCGCGATCGTCACGAACTGCGCGTAGACGTCGGGCTGCTGCGTGCGCAGCTCCTCGATCGTCATCGGCGTGCGCGTCCCGGCGACGACGTCCTCACCCTGCGCGTTGCGCAGGTACTCGCCGAAGAGGTGCTTCTCGCCGGTGTTGGGGTCGCGGGTGAAGGCGACGCCGGTCCCCGAGTCCTCGCCGAGGTTGCCGAAAACCATCGCGACGACGCTGACCGCCGTCCCCCAATCGTCGGAGATCTTGTTGAAGCGGCGGTAGTCGATCGCGCGCTTGGAGTTCCACGAATCGAACACCGCCTCGATCGCGAGCTCGAGCTGCTCGTCGACGTCCTGCGGGAACGGCTTGTGGGTGTGGACGCGGACGATCTCGCGGAACTGCGCGATGACCTCCTTCCACTTGCAGGCGTCGAGCTGCGGATCGCTCGCGACGCCGGCCTTCTGCTTCGCCTCCTCCACGACGCGGTCGAACTCGTCCTTGGGGATGCCCAGCACGACCGTTCCGAACATCGCCATGAAGCGGCGGTACGCGTCGGCGGCAAAGCGGTCGTTGCCGGTCAGCTTGGCCAGCGCGACGACGGTCTCATCGTTGAGCCCCAGGTTGAGGATCGTGTCCATCATCCCCGGCATCGAGACGCGCGCGCCGCTGCGCACCGAGACCAGCAGCGGGTTGGCGGAGGTGCCGAAGCGCTTCCCGGTCCGCGCCTCCAGCTCGCGCATCGCGGCGCAAACCTGCTCGCGCAGACCCTGCGGATAGCGCCGGCCGTCGCGGTAGTACTCGAGGCAGACGTCGGCGGTGATGGTGAACCCCGGGGGGACCGGCAAGCCGGCCCGGGTCATCTCGGCCAGCCCGGCGCCCTTGCCGCCGAGCAGGTCCTTCATCGCGCCGGAACCCTCTTCGAAGAACCAAATGCGCTTGGTTACGGGGCTCGTCGTCGGGGGGGCGAGAACCGCCTCAGGCACACTCTTCCCTTCCGGAGCAGCCATGCTTGGAACATGGTTGTATCGTCGCGTCCGAGCGACGGAAAGTTTCTCCAGTCCTTCCATGCGGGAAAGCTTTCCCCCCGTTGCTGCGATTCAAGCCGGCGCCTTGTCAGAATAGCGGGCAGGGGCTCGAGACGCACCGGACATTTGGCGTACCAAGCATACTTCATGCTCCGCCAAGCGCAGGCGGACCGCAGCGCAGCGAGGACCGCGAAGGGTCCGGCTAGGCCGAACCCACTAGCGGGCGTCGTGGAAGATCAGGCCGAGCGTCACCCGCTCGCCGGACCGGACCTCGGCGACCCCGTGCCTGAAGAGCGTGCGCGACCAGCCGCGGCTGCCTTGGACGGGCCGAGCGGCGTTGGGGAAGACGACCGCGTCGCCCAGGCCGAGCGGGACGACGTGGGGCAAGCTCTGGCGGCGCGGCCGCTGCTCGACCAGGATGAACTCGCCGCCGGCGAACTCGGCCGGCGCGCTCAGCAAGACCGTCGCCTGCAACGGGAAGGCGACCTCGCCGTAGCGGTCCTGATGGAGCGCGTTGCGGTCGCCGGCGCGATAGCGCAGCAAGAGCGGCGTCGGGCGCATCTGACCGTGCGCGGCGCAGCGCGCCAGGAATGCGTCGAGCGTGGCCGGGTAGCTCGGCGGCTCGCCCAGCCGCTCGGCCCAGTCGTTGGCCACCGGGGCCAGCGCCGCGTACAGCTCGGCGCGCAGCGCCGCGACGCGGGCCGGCAGCGGCGCGGCGAAATAGCGGTAGACGCCGCGCCCGAAGCCGAGCGGTTCCATGTCGACCGTCTTGCGGAAAGCGGCGTCGTCATCGAAGACGGCGCGCAAGGCGGCGCAGGCGGCGGGATCGAGCAGCTTCGGCAGGACGGCGTAGCCGCGGTCGGTGAGCTCGGGCGAGACGGTCACGCCCCCAGTGTAGCGCCGCCCACCGCCCCGCGCCCACCGTCGCTTGCGCGCGCTTACGTGGCGAGGGCACTCTCACGCGCGCGGACGTCGAGCGCCCGCAGCCGGAAAGCGAAGGTCGCCCCGTGGGGACCGTTGGCGGCCAGCGCGAGTCCCCCGCCGGCCCGCTCGGCCGCCCGCCGCGCGATCGCCAACCCCAGCCCCGAGCCCTCGATCTCGCCACGGTGCGGCATGGCCCGAAAGAAGCGCTCGAAGACGGTCTCGACGTGTTCGGGTGGGACGCCCGGTCCCCGGTCGCGCACGGTGATCTCGATCGTGCGCGAGTCGAGCTCGCGCGTCGCGATCGTGATCGGTGCGTCCGGCGCGTACTTGAGCGCGTTGTCGAGCACGTTGGCGAGCGCCTCGTGGATCTCGTCGCGGTCGCCCAGGATCGTCGCGTCGACGGCCAGGTGCAGCTCGACCCAGGCCTGCGGTGCAAGCACGCGCCGCGCACCGGCGACCTCTTCGATCAGCCCGACGAGCGGGAAGGGTTCCACCGGCTTGGCCTGCGGCGACTCCATCCGCGCGAGCAGGATCAAGTTGTCGATCAGCGAGCGCATCCGCCGGCCTTGCGAATCGATGCTCGAGAACGCTTCGTGCGCGGTCGCTTCGCGCGGATCGACCTTGCGCTTGAGCACGTCGACGAAACCCAGCACGATCGCGAGCGGCGTTCGCAATTCGTGGCCGGCGTCGGCGACGAACTGCCGCATCCGCGCCTCGGCCTGGGTGCGCTCGGCGAAGGCGGCGTCGACCTGCGCGGCCGCGCCGTTGTACGCCTGCGCGAGCTCGGCGAACTCACTGCGCCCGGCGAGCGCAATCGGCTCGGGCGTGAAGTCGCGCGCGGCGAAGCGGCGCAGCGAGCGGGTCACGTCGATCAGCGGCCGCAGCACCTGTGAGGTGATGTAGCGCCCGAGGGTCCAGGCCAGCACGCCGGTCAACACGGTCAAGAGCAGGATGGCGGCCAGCCCGCGCGCGACGATCTGCTCGAACCAGCGCGGATCGAGCGCGACGATCATCTCGCCGCCGTCGAACCCGATCCGCCGCCTTTGGCCGCCGAACATCTCGATCGCCGTCAAGCCGAACCGCCCGCCCGTCCCGGCTCCCAGCCGCCCGTCGGGTGGCGCCCAGCCGCCGGGCGGCGGACCCCACGGACCGGTCCCCGGCCGCGGCGGGGTCCGCACGACCTTCCCGTTGACCAGCCGCAGCCCACGATACGGCGGCGGTTGACCCGGTGGCCGCGGCGGCCGGTCGAGCGCGAAGATCACGATGCCGGCGTGCGCGTTGCGCCGCTCGAACTGCAGCGCGGTCGCCGTAAACGGCGCATGGCGCTGCTGCGCGCGGGCGCCGGCGTCGCGCGCCGCCGACGCGATGCCCGCCGCGCTTTCGTCGAGCAGGTGCGTGTAGAGCACCACGAACGCAAAGGCGAAGGCGAGCAAGATCAGCAACACGCCGCCGGCCGCGGCCCCGACGTACCACGCGGTCAGCCGGCGCGAGAACGCCTGATACACGGCTACCGGCGCTCCGCGAGCATCAATCCGCGCGTAGCGCGTACCCCGCGCCGCGGACGGTGCGGATCAGCCGTACCGGCTGACCTTGATCGATCTTCGAGCGCAGGTAGGAGACGTAGGTTTCGACGATGCCGGGCCGCACGTCGCGATCGCTGCCCCACACGAGATCGAGCAGTTGGGTCCGCGAGAAGATGCGTTCGGGGTTGGTGACCAACAGATGCAGCAGCGCCCACTCGCGCGAGGAGAGGTCGATCCGCCGGCCCGCGCGGCGGGCTTCGCGGCGGTCGACGTCGAGCACGAGATCGTGATAGGCGACCTCGGCGAAACGTTCGAGCTTGGGGCGGCGCAGCGCGGTCTCGAGGCGCGCGGCCAACTCCGACATCGAGAACGGCTTGGCCAGATAATCGTCGGCACCGGCCTGAAGGCTGCTGACCTTGTCGCCGAGATCGCTCTTCGCGCTGAGCATCAAGATCGGAGCCTCGGTGATGCGGCGCAGCTGCGGCACCAACTCGATCCCGTCGATGTACGGCAGCATCACGTCCAGCACGATCGCGTCGGGGTTCCACTCGCGCACGGCGCGGATCCCGGTCGGACCATCGGCGACGGTGCGCACGTCGAAGCCGTACTCCGGGAGATCGAGCTCCAGGAGCTTGCGCAAATAGCGCTCGTCGTCGATCGCAAGCACGCGCGGGGGCATACCCCTCCAACGTTGCCACAGCGCGATTAAGACCGCCTGGGAAGCATCCTAACCAGACTCGGGGTTTATTTCCTAAATCATTAGTTGACAAATCGGACCGCTCCGGCTAGGATCGTGAGCGACCCCCCGCCGCCTCAAGGACCCGCTGTAAGCCATGCGCCGAATCGCTCTCGGTGCCGTTCTCGCAACGGCCTGGTTTCTTGCTGCCTCTGGGCCGTCGTCGGCGGCCGACGCGACCACCATCGTGGTCCCCCACCTCCGCCCGGCGCCCGCGATGCAGGGCACCCTCGACCCGTCGTGGTCGAAAGCGGCCGAGCTTACGCTCGATCACGACTTCATCGTCAAGGGCGCGCCGGCGGAGTCGACCCAGGTCTACGTCGCGCAAGAAGGCGACGCGCTCGACGTGGCGTTCGTCGTCACCCAGCGCGAGCCGCTCATCGCATCCCAGACCACCAACGGTACCAACGTGACCAGCGACGACGACGTGGTCGTCTATCTGTGGCCGCGCGGAACGCAGGGCTTCGCGTACTCGTTCGCCGCCAACCCGCGCGGGACGCGTTACCAGACCTCGACCGAGAACAGCGCCTACACGCCGCAGTGGGTCGCGGTCGGCCATTCCACGCCGACCGGCTACGTCGTCACCATGCGCATCCCGCTGGCCGCCATCCGCAGCGGCGGCTCGTCCCATTGGAAGGCGCAGTTCGCGCGGCAGAACCTCTCGACCAACAGCCTGGCCGTGTGGACGATGTCGGAACGCCAGCAGAACGCCAACGACCCGGCCTTCGCCGGGACCCTGCTCGACGTCAGTGGCGGCGCGCGGCCACGAACGCGCGCGCAGATCTACGGTCTGAGCGAGACCACGACGCCGGCGAACGGCGGCTCCACCTCGCGGGTCGGGGCCGACTTCTCGCTTCCGGTCACGCCGACCGCATCGTTCTTCGGGACGCTGCATCCCGACTACTCGAACGTCGAGATCGACCAGCAGACGATCGCGCCCAACGCCTTCGCCTATCAGTACGCCGAGGTGCGACCCTTCTTCACCCAAGCATCCAACGCGTACAACAACAACTTCAGTTGCTCGAACTGCCCGACGCTGCTCTACACGCCGGCGATCCCGACCTTTCGCGAGGGCTACGCGATCGAAGGGACGCAAGGGCCGCTGACCTTCGCCGGCTTCGACGCGATCGGCGACGGGCGCGCCGACCAGTCGCAGGCGTTCGACTACAACGTCGAGACCAAGGACGTCGCCTACGCCGCCAACCTACAGCACACCGCCGTCGACGTCGCCGGTCAGTTGCACGACGAGGAGACCTCGCTAGAGACCGGCTTTCTCGACCAGCCGACGCACCTGTTCGCCTACGCCAACGCCGCGATCGAACGCGGGACCGACGTCGCCGACCCGCGGCAGGCCGATTACGTCGAGTCGGGCGTCGGTTACATCACCTCGACCAGCGTGGTCGTCGCGAACTACCAGCAGGTCGGCGCCGACTTCGCGCCGCCCGACGCCTTCGTCAGCCAGGAAGGGATCACCGGCTACGAGTTCTTCGCGCGCAAACAGATCAACCTCGCGCCGACCTTCCTGCTGCACGACGTGTTCGGGCAGATCTTCGCCGCGCGCTACCGCGACCCGGCCGGTCAACCCGGACAGGTGCAGCTCACCGAGCAGTTCGACCTCGATTTCCGCAACCTGATGACGATCCGTTTGTACGGCGCGTACGAGGGCGTCAAGACGGCCGACGCGGGCTTCCTGCCCTTTGACGGCAACAGCGTGGAGCTGGGCTATCGCGTCGGCACCAACACGCCCACCTACGTGCAATACACCGGTGGCCCGTACTATCACGGCCGGCTCGACGCGTGGAGTTACGTGTCGACCGTGCCCGTAAAGCGCAAGATTCACCTGCGGCTGGAGACCGACGAGGACGCCTACCTGACGACTTTTCCCGGCGAGCCGCGCTCGACGCAGTGGCTCGAGCGAGCGACGCTCGATTGGCAGTTCAGCCGCGACGCGTCGTTCGACGTGGGGTTGCGGCGGATCATCGGGCGCGACATCCCCAACGCCGTCGTCCCACCGACCTTCGCCTACGTGAAGGCGAGCAACGTCACCGCCGCCTTCCACTTCTTGGCCTTGCGCAACGAGTTCTATCTCGTCTACGGCGACCCCAACAGCGTGGCGACGACGCCGGCGCTCTTCTTGAAGTGGATCCGCTACGTCGGCGCCCCGAAGGGGACCTGAGGGGACCGGTTTCCCGGCGGTAACCACGGCACCAAAAAGTGCGTACTAGCGCGGCGCGGCCGTTCGCAGTACGATCCCGCTGCGATGACGCACGGTGAGGAACTCGTGGCACGCTGGCGCTGCGGCTCACGTGAGAACGCGCGCGGCGCGCTGATCCTGCTGCTGCACGACCACGGCGGCGACGAGGACGCGGCGTTCGCGCTGGCGGCGCTGCTGCCGGCCGAACCGGCGATTGCGGCGCTGCGCGGACCGCTGCGCGCGCCGGGCGGCGGCTACCGCTGGTTCGAGACGGGCCCGACCGGCCGTCAGGCGGCCGCATCGCTGACCGCCTCGATGGATGCCGTCGAGCGGTGGATCGACGACCGCGCCGGCGATGCCGAGGAGTTGTGGCTGGCCGGCTTCGGCCAAGGCGCGGTTCTCGCCGAGGCCGTGCTGCTGCGGACCCCGCAACGCTACGCCGGCGCCGCGCTGCTCCACGCCGGCGGCCCGCTCCACACCGGCCTGCCGGTCGAACCGAACCGGCGCCGAGGCCTGGAGATCTTCCACGGCACCGCGACCCCCAACGCGGACGAGTTGCACCGGCTCGTCGCCTGGTTCGCTGCCCGCACCACTACTTCGCCCCTCACCATCATGGGAGAACACCGATGACCACCACCACGCAGAACACCCAGCGCTACGCGATCGACCCCGCCCACTCGGCGGCCGAGTTCGTCATCCGCCACATGGTCATCGCGAAGGTCCGCGGGCGCTTCAGAACGCTGACCGGCACGATCGACGTCCCGGCCGGCACCGACATCCCCAGCGCCGTCGCGGTCGAGCTCGAGGTCGACTCGATCGATACGCACGAGGACCAGCGCGACGCCCACCTCAAGTCGCCGGATTTTCTCGACGCGGCGAAGTATCCGAAGATCACCTTCAGCTCGACCGGCGTGACGGGGAGCGGACCGGCGTTCAAGCTGACCGGCGACCTGACGATCCACGGCGTGACCCGCTCGGTCACCCTCGACGCCGAGTACGAAGGACGCGGTAAGGATCCGTGGGGCAACGAGCGGATCGGCTACAGCGGCCACACGGCGATCAACCGCAAGGACTACGGCCTGGCCTGGAACCAGTCGCTCGAGACGGGCGGCGTGCTGGTCGGCGAGGAGGTCCGCATCGAGGTCACCATCGAGGCGATCAAAGGGCAGTAGCGGCGCAACTCGTGGCCGGGTTCGCCCGGTTCACCGCTACGCATGATGCCGACCGTGCTCGCGCCGCGCGCCGGCGGGGACTGCCCGCTCGAGCGCGCGGTCGGCCAGCTTGCCGACAAGTGGAAACTCAAGATCCTCCTGCTCTTGGTGGATCAAGAGGTGGTACGCTTTCGCGAGCTCCAGCGGCGCCTGGAAGGCGTCTCGCAGAAGGTCCTGACCAAGGCGCTGCGCGAGCTGGAGGCCGACGGACTGGTGCTGCGGACCGTCTACGCGGAAGCTCCGCCGCGCGTCGAGTACCGGCCCTCGGTCCGCTGCACGCGGCTCTTGCCGATCCTCGCGCAGCTCCAGGACTGGGCCGTAGCCGAATCGGTGTAGGTCAGTCGGGCGACTTGCGGCGGCGCGAGCGCGCGCCGCTCTCGAGCCCGCGCAGCCGGCGGTCGAGCTGATGGACGTGCAGCGTGAGCTCCTCGACCAGCGCGACCAGCGACGCTTCGTTCGCCCGGGTGACCTCCTCCGGCGGCCCGTCTTTTCCGGTCGCCAGGTACCACGGCGTCACGCCGAAGAGCGTGGCGAGCTTGAGGCCGACCAGAAAGCTCGCGCTCTTGGTTTGGCCCGACTCCATCTGCCGGATCGCCCCCTCGGTCACGCCGACGGCGTGCGCCAGCGAACTCGGCGTAAGCCGCCGTCGTTCGCGCAGCGAGCGCAACCGCTCGCCGAAGGTCTCCGCCACGCCGGGAAGTATACGAACCGCCTCGCGAACTGTGGTATTGCGCGTCCCGGCACAATATGCTACGACTAGGGTGATGCAGAGTCCCGCCGTATGCCCGGAGTGCAATCACGCCTGGTCGTTTCACACCCCGACCGGGTGCACGTACCGGCTTGCCGGGACGCGCATCACCCCGCCTCGGCCGTGCTCCTGCTCGCGCAGCGGGCACGGCCGGGGCCCCGTCTCGCGCGGCTAGCGGCGCGGCCGGAACCCGCGTGCTGCCTCGCGTAGCTTGCGGGTCATGCTCTTTCGCGCGCGCGCTCGCTGTGCTCCGCTTCTCGCCGCCGTCTTGGTCGGCGCTGCCCTGCCTGCCGTCGGGGCAGAACCCGCGCCGTCGCCCGCACCATCTCCATCGCCGACGGCCGGGCCCGCTGCCTCCGCAACGCCGGCGCCGACGCTGACCTGGCGCAGCCTCGGGCCCGCCGTCGCCGGCGGCCGGGTGGCGACCGTCGCCGGCACCGATCGCGCTCCCGCCCTCTTCTACGCCGGAGCCGCGGACGGCGGCGTGTGGAAGTCGACCGACGGCGGCGTCGTCTGGCACCCGGTCTTCGATGCGGCGGGCTCGCTCTCGATCGGCGCGATCGCGATCGCACCCGGCGACGTGCAGGACGTATGGGTCGGCACCGGCGAGGCCTGGCCACGCAACGACGTCGTCCCCGGCGACGGACTTTATCACAGCACCGACGGCGGGAAGACCTGGACGAGGCACGGCTTGGACCAGACCTCGCAGATCGCGCGGGTGCTGATCGACCCGCGCGATCCGCAGCGGTTGATCGTCGCCGCGCTCGGTGACCCGTTCCGCCCGAACGCCGAACGCGGCATCTTCCGCACCACCGACGGCGGCGCGACCTGGACGAAGACGCTCTTCGTCGACGACGGCGTCGGCGCGGCCGACGTCGCGCGCGATCCGGCCGATCCCGATGTGCTGCTGGCCGCGATGTGGCGCTTCGGCCGCTCGTCCTGGCACCTGAGCAGCGGCGGTGCCGGCGACGGTATCTACCGCTCGGCCGACGGCGGACTGACCTGGACGCAATTGCGCGGCCACGGATTGCCCGACGGCGAACTCGGGCGGATCGCGCTCGCCTACGCGCCGAGCGATCCGCATCGCGTCTACGCGCTGATCGAATCCTCGCAAGGGTTGCTGTGGCGCTCCGACGACGGCGGCGCGAGCTGGACGAAGACCTCGTCGAACACGCTGATCGACGAACGGCCGTTCTACTACACGCGGCTGGTCGTCGATCCGCACGACGCGAATCACCTGTTCTCGGTCTCGGTGCTGTTGGCCGAGAGCACGAACGGCGGCACGACCTGGCACCGCAGCGGGAAGCGGCTGCACGGCGATCACCACGATCTGTGGATCGCCGCCGACGGGAAGACAATCATCGACGGCAACGACGGCGGGATCGGGCTCTCGCGCGACGGCGGGACGAGCTGGCAGTGGCGCAACGTCATCCCGCTGGCGCAGTTCTACCACGTCGCGACCGATCGCGCCGACCCGTATCGTATCTGCGGCGGCTTGCAGGACAACGGAGCGTGGTGCGGTCCGTCACGGACCGGCGATCCGCGCGGGATCCTGGGTCGCGACTGGGTGCGGGTCGGCGGCGGCGACGGCACCTGGGTCGTCCCCGATCCGGGCGATCCGCAGCTCGTCTTCGCCTCCGCCGGCGGTGGCGACAACGGCGGCGAGATGGTCCGCATCGACCTGCGCGCCTCCGATGCAGCCGACGTCTCGCCGTACCTGCGCGACCAGAACGTCGTCGCGCCGAGTCGCCTGCGCTGGCGCTTCAACTGGGAGACGCCGATCGCGTTCGACCCGTTGACGCCGCGCGTCGTCTTCACCGCCGGCAACGTCGTCTTTCGTTCGACCGACGGCGGCGCGCGCTGGACGCCGATCAGCCCCGATCTCACCCGCAATCTGCGCGCTCGGCAGACGCTCTCGGGCGGCCCGATCACGCTCGACGTCACCGGCGCCGAGACGTTCGACACGATCCTCGCGCTCGCACCGTCGCCGCGCGAACGCGGCCTGCTGTGGGTCGGGACCGACGACGGCGTCGTGCAGCGCACGCGCGACGGCGGCCGGCATTGGGTGAACGTCACGCCGCCGGGCCTCGACGCCGACGCACGCGTCGCGACGATCGACGCCTCGTACGCCGCGCCGGGCACGGCCTACGTCGCGATCGACCGGCACTTCGTCGGCGACCGCGCGCCGTACGTCGAGGTGACGACCGACTACGGGCGCAGTTGGCACGCGATCGTGCACGGTCTGCCGCCGGCCGAAGTCCACGTCGTGCGCGAGGACCCGCGCGATCCCGACGTGCTCTACGCGGGGACCGGCCGCGGAGTCTGGCTCAGCCTCGACCGCGGCGCGAGCTGGGAGCCGTTCCCGGCGCCGCTCCCGGCGGTCGAGGTGCGCGATCTGGCCGTCCAGCCGGTCGCCGGCGACTTGATCGCCGCGACGCACGGTCGCGGCCTGTACGTGCTCGACGATCTCACGCCGATTCGCGAGCTGGCCGCGGCGCGCCGGGCCGGGGTGCGTTTCTTCGCACCGCGCACGGCCCGGCCGGACGAACGCCTGACGCCGACGGTCAACGACGGCGCGGCCGGCGACGACGCGCCGGCGGCGAGCTTCACGTTCTGGCAGCGCTTGCCGGCACACGCCGAGCCGAGCCTCGAGATCGCCGACGCGCGCGGCGTCATCGTCCGGCGCATCGCGGGCAACCACGACGAGGACGGTACCGCGGTGCCGAACGTTCCCAACGCCGCCGGCTACAACCGCGTGAAGTGGAACCTGAGCGAGGACCCGCCGACGCTCTGGCAGCGCGTCGCGCCGTGGGACCGCGGTCCCGACGACGGGCCGCCGGTGCTCGACGGCACCTACACCGTGCGCCTGCATCGCGACGGACGCGTCTTCACGCAGACGATCCGCGTGCTGCCGGCGAGCGGCGCGGCGAGCGCGAGCGACCGCCGCACGGGCCATGCCTTCGTCGAGGCTGTCAACGGCGAGCTGAGCGCGCTCGACGAGGCGCTCAACGGCCTGGACAACGTACACTTGCAAATCGACGCCGCGCTCCCCGCGCTGAGCGATGCGACGCTGGCCGAGCGCGCGCGCCGCGCCCGCGACGGCGCGGTCCGCTTGGAGGCGACGATCACCTCGCAGCCGATCAACGACCAAGACGACGACTTCCTCGAAGACCTGCTGCGCGAGCGCGTGTTCACGTTCCTGGGCGACTTGGGAACCGGCGCGCCGACGCGAGCCGAGCTGGTCGAGGGCGCGACGCTGCAGCGCGAAGGCGCGACGGCGCTGGCGCGCTACCGCGCGTTCGTGACCACCGAGGTGCTCCCGCTCGACGCCGCGCTCCGCACCGCCGGCCGCCCACCGATCGACCTGCGCGCGACGCCGCCGCCGACCAAGCCCGACCCCAACGCCGACGAGCACGCCCGTCGCGCCGAAGACGACGATTAGCTGGCGATTAGGCCGCGGCGGACGCACTCGCGCAAGAGCGCTTGTCGGTCGGGGAGGCCGAAGGCGATCAGGATGCGCGAGATCGTGTTGCGGATCGTCTGCTTCGAGCGGCCCCGCGCCGCGGCGATCGCCGCGGTCGACAAACCCTCGCAGAGCAGCGCCAGGACGGCGCGTTCGGTCGGCGAGAGGGCGCTGACGATCGGGTCGGCCGTGCCGGGATCGACGGTCAAGACGATGCTGCGCAAGGGCGAGGACGCACCCAGCTTGCGGACGACCTGGTCGACATAGTCGCGCAGATAGGTCTGTCCGGTCAGCTCGTAGAGCCGCCCCGCCGCGAGCAGGGCGCGCCGCTCGTAGCCGACCCGCCGGTAGAGCTCGAACGCGCGCCGGAAGAGGTCGCGTGCTCGCGCAATGTCCCCGCCCGCTCGCGCGACGACGGCCTCGGCGTCGACGATCGCCGCCTCCTCGCGCGGGTCGTTCATCAGCGACCACATCGGTGAGGGAGGCGCCAGGCGGCGGTGCCGCTTGAGCATCCCCCTGGCCGCGACGACGTCGCCGAACACCGCCAGCTCGGCCGCGAGCACGAGCAAGGCGTTGCGTTCGTCGCCGCTGATCTCGTCGTCGGCGATCGTGTTCGCGATCCCGCGCAGGCGTGCGACCAAATCGCCGTGCGCGAATCGCTCGCCGGCGCCGCGGAAGATCTCGGCCCGGCGGCAGAGCGCGAACAGCCGCGTCGCGGCGCTCGGCGCCGCATCTTCGGCCTGCGCGATCCAGACCAGCGCCTCGCGGGTGCGGCCCCGTGCCTCGTCCATCAGCGAGGCGTGATAGGCGACCAGATAGTGGGACCGCGCGAGTCCACCGGCAGTCCAGTCGAAGCGTCGTGCCCGCTGCTCGACTGCCAGCCAGGTGTCGCGGTCGAGCCGCTCGGCCGCCAAGATCGCGAGCGCCGAGAGCGCCGTCGCCTCCATGAAGCGGTCGTGGTGGCGGCATTCATCCAAGCGGGCCAGCGCGGCGCCGAACGCGCGGGTCGCCGAGGCGTAGTCGAAGCGCCCCGCCGCAACCCAACCGCGGTACTCGAGCGCGCGCGCGTGCACGATGTCGGCCTCGGGCGAGACTTGGTCGAGCGCACGATCCGCCTCGTCGAGCGCGCGCAGACCGTAATGACCCAACGCCAAGCTCAAGGCGATCTCGGAACGGATCGTCGGATGCGCCTGCGCGGCGTCGGCCTGCGCGGCGAGCAAGAGGACGACGCCGCGCTGCGTCTCGCCCCGGCGCACCAGCGCCGTACCGAGCAACAGGCGTGCCGTCAGCGACGCGTCGAGACCGCCGACTGCGACGAAGGCGCGCTCGATCTCCGCGATCGCGTCGTCGGGCCGCGCGAGGCGCAGCAACGCCCGCGCACGCAAGAGGGAAAGCTGCGAGCGGATGTCCAGGTCGGGCGGCCGTACCCGGTCGCACAGGGCGAGACAGGCTTCGAAGTCACCTTCGAACCAGGCCCGCATCGCGTCGGAAAACACTGCGCGGCCGGTCGGACGTTCGGTTCGAATTCGTTCGGAAAGCATCGGCCCCACACCCCGGATAGGGCGGAGAACGCCACGCGACGTTCCCCGCTCCGCCGTCAGGGTTACGGCTTCGCCGCCCCGCCCCCGATTCCGTCAGGACGGGCCGCCGCCTTGCACCCCGCCCGGCGCCGCGGTGGACGAGTCGAGCGGGCGCCGCGTGGTGGACGGGACCGCGACGACGCCGGACGGACGCGCGCCCCGGAGCGCGCGGTCGCTCAGGCCGAGCGAGTGATTCGGTACGAAACTGCCGGCGAAAAGAGCGAGCAGAAGCCAAGCAAGGGAGCTCATGGGGCGGGAGCCTTTCCATAGGAAAAGGGGGCCGGTGTAACGGCACCGGTCCGTTGGGATCGGTACACCTGTACCGATCCCCCCCAGAGCCTACGACGGAAAGGGGGCCGCGTCACCCGACGTGGGGACGCCGATCAGGCCAGGAGCTCGGTCCCGTTACCCGCCAGAGCGGCAGCGATCGCGCCGGGGCCGGCGCCGGCGACGACGGCGCGGCGGGCGCCGGAGCGGACGGCTCGGATCGCCGCCGCCATCTTGGGGATCATCCCGTCGGCGAAGGTCCCGTCGACGAGGAAGGCTTCGGCCTGCGCGAGCCGCAGGTGCCGGATCACGGAGCTCGGGTCGTCCCGGTCGCGGCGCACGCCCGCGACGTTGGTGATGACGACGTACGCGTCCGCCGCCAGCGCCCCGGCGACGGCTCCGGCGGCGGTGTCGGCGTTGCAGTTGAGGACCGCGCCGTCGGCGGTATCGAGCGCCAGCGGCGCGACGACGACGACGAACCCGGCCGCCAGGAGCGCTCGCACGGCGACCGGCTCGACGTGCTCGATCTCGCCGACGTAGCCGAGGTCGACGCCGTCCACGCGGCCGGCGCGCCGCGCGACGAGCAACCCACCGTCCTCGCCGGAGATCCCGACCGCGCGCGCGCCGCGCGCGGCGAGCGCGCGCACCAGCGCCTTGTTGACGGTCCCGCACAGCACCGACTCGACCACGTCGCGCGTCGCGCGGCCGGTGACGCGCAGCCCGGCCACCCGCGCTTCCTCGACCCCCTTCGCGCGCAGCTCGGCGTCGATCTGCGGACCGCCGCCGTGGACCAGCACGATCTGCTCGCCGCGCGCGGCGAGCGCCGCGACCTCGTCGAGGACCGGGTCGGCGGCACCCTCGGCCGCCATCGCGTTTCCGCCGTACTTGAGGACGATCAGCACACAGGGGCGCTCGGTGATCGGTGCCGTAGGCTCCTGCCATGGCGACGATCGAAGCCCTGCGCACCCCCGAGGCGGCCTTCGCGGCGGTCCCCGACTTTGCGTACCCCTCGCACGGTCTCGAGGATCTGGCCGGCTACGAGGGGCTGCGGCTGGCCTACCTCGACGAGGGGCCGCGCAGCGCGGCGAACGTCTTCCTCTGCCTGCACGGGAACCCGACCTGGAACTTCCTCTACCGGAAGATGCTGCCGGTCTTCCTGGCCGGCGGCGGCGCGCGTGTCGTCGCCCCGGACCTGTTCGGCTTCGGCCGCTCCGACAAGCCGGTCGACGAGCGCGTCTACACCTTCGCCTTTCACCGCGATGCGCTGCTGCGGTTCGTCGAACGGCTCGGCCTGCGCCGGATCACGCTGGTCTGCCAGGACTGGGGCGGCCTGCTCGGCCTGACTCTCCCGCCGGTGCAACCGGAACGTTTCGTCCGGCTGATCGCGATGAACACGCTGCTGGCCACCGGTGACATCCCGATCGGCGACGGCTTCTTGGCCTGGAAGGCGTTCAGCAACAGCCGGCCCGACCTGGACGTCGCGACGTTGCTGCGACGCGGGACGCCGATCCTCGACGACGCCGAAGCTGCCGCCTACGGCGCGCCGTTCCCCGACGTGCGCTACAAGGCCGGCGTGCGCGCGTTCCCCGACCTGGTCCCGATCGCACCCGAGATGCCCGGCGCCGACATCTCGCGCGCGGCCCGTGACTGGTGGCAGACGCAGTGGCGCGGCCCGACGTTCCTGGCCGCCGGCGGGAAGGATCCGGTGCTCGGCCTGCCCGCGATGCAGACGCTGCGTGCGGCGATCGCAGGCGCGCCGGCACCGGTCGTCTTCGCCGACGCCGGGCACTTCATCCAGGAGTGGGGCGCGCCGGTCGCGCGCGCGGCGCTGGCGTCGTTCGGCGAGGGGTAGCGCGCGAGACGGTTGACACGCGCGCCGATTCACGCTATACGTGTAGCTCCATGTTCCGCCGACCGAGCCGACCGCCCACCACCGCGCCCGTGCGATTCGCACCGGGTCAGCTCGGCATGTAACGAGCGACCACGGTGGATGAGCGACGGGCGCGCCGAATACGGCGCGCTTTTTCTTTTGACGCGGCGGCGCTGGCGCGGCTGCGGGCGGCTAGCCTGCTCGAGCTCGAGCGGCTCGACGACGCACACGCAGCGGCGTTCGCCGGCGATGCGCAGGCCGACTTCACGCGGCTGCTCGCCGAAGACCGGCTGATCGCCTTCGTGCTGTGCGACGGCGCCGAGGTCATCGGCTCGGCCTGCGCGATCTTCTTCGAACGCCTGCCCTACCCGGACGGCACGCTGCACGCCGAGATCGCCGGCGTCTACGTCACGCCGGCCCACCGCGGGCAAGGCTGGGCGGCGCGCCTGATCCAAGCCGTCGTCGCGGCGACGGAGCGGCGCGGCGTGCGCAAGACGATCCTGCACCCATCACCGCTGGCGCGCCCACTCTACGAACGCCTCGGCTTCGAGGACGAGCCGGCGATGCGACTCCGCAGTTGACGTGCTCTGCGCGACACCGCTGCAAACATTGCGCTGCATGCGCGCGAAAGTTCTTGACCGCGATCGTGGGTGATGCTAGGATGACGACGTGATGCGGTACTCACCGTCCTCCAAGTCGTGCGATCACGCGAACAGCGCCAAAGCGCTGCTCGACGCTATCGTCATGTCGCGAGCGAACCGCACGCGAGCTCTTTCCGGCTAAGTCCAAGAACCTCGTTCAGAAGTACAGAGGGTCTCGGCGCAAGCCGGGACCCTCTTCGCATCACGGCGTTCGTCGTTCATCTGCCCCCGTAGCTCAGCCTGGAAGAGCTCCGGTCTTCGAAACCGGGAATATGCACACGTTCAAATCGTGTCGGGGGCTCTCTCTTCCCCGGTCGTCTAACGGTAAGACAGCGGATTGTTGATCCGAGTAATTGGTGTTCGAATCACTGCCGGGGAGCTTACGCGCGTCTGCATGGAATTAGGAAGACAGGTCCGCTCCAGAAGCGGATGCCGCATCGCGGCGTGGCGGTTCGAGTCCGCCGGCGCGCACGATCCTCTCACAGCCGATCGGGCCGACGTAGTTCAGTCGAATCCCACCGTCGGCCCCATGCCGTCCTAGGCTCAATTGCGCAGAGCCGTGCATTCTTGACGCGCAGGATCCGGGTTCGAGTCCCGGGGGCGGCACCAATTTCTCTCCAGCGTGGATGCTGCCAGCGAAGAGGTTCGCAAGCGGTCCTGAAAACCGCGGGGCGCCGCAAGGCGAGGGTTCGACTCCTCCAGCATCCGCAGTCCATTCGCTCCTGTCAGCTAGCGGCCCAGGCTCCTTGATTCTCGATCAAGTCACGCCGGTTCGAATCCGGCCAGGTGCACCATCCATCGTCCGATTCCATCCGCACACACGATTTGGGCTGCCATGTACCAAGGCTGGCGAGTCTCCCTCGCAAGGAAACTGTGTAGAGTTCGATTCTCTAGCGGTCCAACAACACTCAGAACATCGATCTCGATGGGCAGCATTCGCTCGCGCACATCGCGAAGGGAGGTGAAGACTCATGAGCGAGCTCGTGCACGGACAATCATCCTTGGCCGCCGGCTGCGCGGTGCTCGGGCGCGAGCGGTTCTCGCTGCTCGAGCGCGTTCCGTACCGGCTCGCGTTCCTGACGGTCTCAGGCGCACATCTGTACGGATTCCCGTCGGCGGACTCCGACTTCGATCTGCGCGGGATGCACGTCACTCCGCTCGCGCGGGTCTTGAGTCTCTTTCCGTTTCGCGAGACGTGGGAGGATCAGGGTGAGCTCGACGGTCCGCTCGATGAGATCGTCACGCACGACGCGCGGAAGTACTTCCGCCTGCTGCTCAACAACAACGGATACGTGTTGGAGCAGGTGTTCTCGTCGCTGGTCGTGATCGAGGGCGTGCTGCCCGAGTTGCGAGCGATCGCGAAGCGGTGCGTCACCCGGCTCCACTACCGGCACTACCTGGGCTTCAGCGACGGCGAATGGCGAAAGTTCGCGAACCGCCCCGACAAGACGGTCAAACGGCTGCTCTATGCGTTCAGGGTGGTCCTGACCGGGATCCATCTCATGAAAACCGGTGAGGTCGAGGCGAACGTCGAGCGCCTGAACGACGCGGCCAAGCTGCCGTATCTGGACGAGCTCGTCGCGGCGAAGCAGTCGGGGACCGAGTTCGGTTCCTTGCCGGCCGGCCACGGCTACGACTTCTACCAACGCGAGTTCGTGCGACTGGTCCGGTCGCTCGAAGAGACCGGCCGCGCGTCGATACTCCGTACGGAGCCGGAAGACTCGGCCCAGGGCGAACTGGACGATCTGCTCCTCCGCCTGCGTTTGCAGGCGAAGTAGCGAATCGCTCGGATCAGGGCTAGTCGGGCTCGGTGAGAGTCAGCCCGACTTTGTCTTTGCCTTTGAGAGCCACGCAGCGAGAACGATCAGCACCACACCCACCACGGCGACCGCGATGCCGAACGCGCGCCGCTCCTGCGCTCCACCGCCCCCGAAGGCGAAGTGGAGAACGACGTACGCTCCCACGGCGATCGCCACGGCTTGGAGCCAGCGCCAACGCGACGGCTGCGGCTCGATCGGGCCTGGCGTCTCGTCCATCCGCACGCGTTACGCCTACGTGCGCCCGCTAGCCTTCTCTTCACAGGTTACGACCGGACGTCATGAGACGGCTTCGTGCGGGAGCGTCACGAGTGCGGCATCCGACGTGCGCGCGGCGCCGAACCATGCGAACAGCGCCGTGGCAAAAAGCGCGCCCAGCAGCTGCGCGAGGATGAACGGCGGTACGTCGACGGGGCGGATGCCGGCGAAGGTGTCGGTGAGCGACCGCGCTATCGTGACGGCGGGGTTGGCGAACGAGGTCGATGGCGTGAACCAGTAGGCGGCGACGATGTACGCCGCTACGGCGTAGGGCGTCGCTTCCCGACGCGACCGCGCGCAGCCCCAGATCGTCGCCAGGAGGCCGAAGGTGGCGACGAACTCGCTGACGAGCATCGCCGGACCGCTGCGCGCGTGGTGCGACGCGAAGAACGGTGGCAGGCCAAACATCGCGTTCGCCAGAGCCGTACCGAAGAGCGCGCCGGCGACCTGCGCGCCGACGTACGGGGCGACGCCCGCCCACGCGAGGCCGCCGCGCCAGGCGTCGGCGAGCGTGACGGCGGGATTGAAGTGGGCGCCGGAGATCGGCCCAAAGGCGAGGATGAGGGCGACGAGCGCACCGCCGGTCGCCAGCGCGTTGGCGAGCAGCGCGAGGGCGACGTTGCCGCCGCACAGCCGCTCGGCCGTGATACCCGAGCCGACGACGGCGGCCAGCAGCATCGCCGTGCCGGCGAACTCCGCGACGACGGGGCGCAAGCTCACCCGGCCGCCACGCCCTCGGCGTCGTGCTCGCGCTTCTTCTCCTGGGCCCACGTGCGCACGCGTTCGAGCACGCGGTCGCGGATGGCGCGTACGGAGTGCATCACGATCGCGGGATCGATGGACGTGATGGCCGCAGGATCGTCGAAGAACCAGTGCTCGCGCCGCCCGGCGGTCGGGAAGATGGGGCACTGCGCGGCTTCCGATTCCGCGCAGACGGTGACGACGTGCCGGTACTCGTTGCCGGCGATCTCGCCTTCCGCGATGGACTTGGTCCGGGCGCGGGAGATGTCGTATCCGATCTCGGCCATCGCCTGCACGACGTCGGGGTTCAGGACGCCCGGCTCGATACCGGCGCTGGAGACGTCGAATACATCGCCGGCAAAGCGGCGCATGAACGCCTCCGCCATCTGGCTACGTCCGCTGTTGTGGACGCACACGAAGAGAATCTTCGGCTTCATGGCGCAGCTCCGCAGCGGGCGGTGCCCGCGTCGTCACGCGACTCGGTGTCCTCGTGCACGACGTACGTCTCCCAGCGCCGTCCCTCGGGATCGGAAGCCCAGACCTTGGTCTGGTTCGCGTAGCAGCACGTCTCCGCGCGCTCGACGTCGGCGGGGTAGCCGGCCGCGGAGAGGCGCGCGATCTGCGCATCGACCGCGTCGACCGAATCGACGACGATGCCGAAGTGCTGACCCGAGCCGGCCGTCGCGTTCGCGTCGAGGTCGAGCGCGAGTTCGAGTCCCGGGTGCTCCGTCACGAACAGGGCGTAGTCGGGTAAGGCCTTCTCGGGCTTCGCGTCCAGGAGCGTGGAATAGAAGGCGACGGCGGCTTCGAGGTCTCGCGTAGTGAGGTTGAGGTGCATCTTCATGCGGGGACTCCCTCGGGCAGCGCGGAGCGGATTGCAGCGTCGATGCGTGCGCGCCCGTCGGGGGCCAGGCGATAGTAGACCCAGGTGCCGCGACGTTCACACGTGACGAGGCCGACCTCTCGCAGGATGCGCAGATGGTGCGAGACCGTGGGCTGGTTGAGCGGGAGGCCGGAGGTGAAGTCGCAGACGCAGACCTCATCTTCGGACCGCGCAAGCGTGGCGAGGATCGTCAGCCGGTGAGGATCGGCGAGGGCCTTGAAGATGGCGGCATCCCGGGAGCGGTCCGCTGGGTCAACGACGGCGGGCGGGCAACAGCGCTGCATCGACATAGTTCGATACTAGAGCACTATATCGGCGATTGTCAATAAAGCGTGGACCCTAGTCTTGCATAATTATGCAAGAAATGTATAATCATGCAGGTATGATCGCTCTCCCGGCGGCGACCCGTCTGCGCGGGCGCAACGTGCTCACCGTGACCGACCTCGATGGCGACGAGCTCGCCAGTTTACTCTCGCTCGCCCAGAACCTTAAGGCGAGCGGGCGCGAGCAGTTGACGCTGCTGCGCGGCAAGACGCTGGCGATGCTCTTCGAGAAGCCGTCGTTGCGCACGCGCGTCTCCTTTGAGGCCGCGATGACGCAGCTGGGTGGGCACGCGATCGCCGCCACTGGCGGCGACTTCGGCATCGGCACCCGCGAGACGCCGGAGGACGCCGGTCGCGCGCTCTCCCGCTACGTCGACGCGATCGCCTACCGGACGCACGCGCACGAGCCGCTGGTCCGCTTCGCCGGCGCGGCGACGGTCCCGACGATCAACGCGCTCTCCGAGGCCGCCCATCCCTGTCAGGCCTTCGCCGACCTGTTGACGATCCGCGAGCGGTTCGGGACGCTGACCGGCTTGCGGCTGGCCTTCGTCGGCGACGCGCGCAACAACGTCGCGATCTCGCTGACCGAGGCCGCCGCACTGACCGGGATGTCGATCACCTTCGCGGCACCGCCGACCCACCGGCCCTCCGATGCCTTCCTGGGCCGTCTCGTCAAGCTCGGCGCGGCGCACAACGTGACCGCGCGCGCCTTCACCTCGCCGCTGCGCGCGGTGCGCGACGTCGACGTCGTCTACACCGACGTGTGGACCTCGATGGGCGACGAGCAGTTCATCGAGCGCAACCAGGCCGCGCTGCGCCCGTATCAGGTCGACGCGGCGCTGATGGCCGCTGCCGCGCCGCACGCGCTATTCATGCACTGCCTGCCCGCCCATCGTGGGGAGGAAGTCGCCGCCGAGGTGATCGACGGTCCGCAGAGCGTCGTGTTCGACCAGGCCGAGAACCGGCTGCACGCGCAGAAGGCGCTGCTCCTGGCCCTCCTCACCGATCTCCGTGGGCTCTCCGAATGACCGAATCACCGATCCAACCGAAGACCAAGCGCCAGCGCGCGATCCTCTCGCTGATCGCGGCCCGGCCCGTGCGCTCGCAGGACGAGCTCGCGACGCTGCTCGAGCAACAGGGTTACGACGTCACCCAGGCGACCGTCTCGCGCGACATCAAGGAATTGGGCCTGCTCAAAGTGCCGCTCAAAGGCGGCAACGGCGGAGCCTTCAAGTACGTTGAGCCGAGCGTCGGGCCGGCCTTCAGCTCGCGGCTACACCGGGTCGTCGCCGACGTCGTGATCGGCGTGCGCTCCGCGGTCAACCAGATCGTCCTGCGCACCCATCCGGGGACGGCGATGATGCTGGCGGCCGCGGTCGACGCCGCCGACTGGCCGGAGATCCTCGGCACGATCGGCGGCGACGACACCGTCCTGGTCCTGGTCGAATCACCCGAAAAAACCCCGATGATCAAGCAACGCTTCGAAGACATGCGCGGAGAACAGGGATAGCTATGACCATGGTGATGGAGCGAGCGCAGGAGCATCCTGCGGCATCGGCAGTGCTCGATGCGAGCTCGGATCGGGGGCCCCACGCGCAGCGTGGGGGGCGCGCAGCCTGGGGCGGAGCGCCGTTAAGATGAAGATCGTCCTGGCTTATTCCGGTGGGCTCGATACGTCCGTGCTGCTCAAGCAGTTCATCGAGGCGGGGAATGAGGTCATCGCGATGACGCTCAACCTGGGCGAGTCCGATATGGTGGCGGGCGAGGGTTCGCAGGACGCGCTGTTCGCGGTGCGGCGCAAGGCGTTACAGCTCGGGGCGGTCGACGCGGTGCTGATCGACGCGCGCGAGCGGTTCGTCACCGACTACGCCTTCAAGGCGCTGGCGGCCAACGCGCTCTACGAGGGCGTCTACCCGCTCAGCGCGGCGCTCTCGCGGCCGCTGATCGCGGATCTGCTGGTCGAGACGGCGGCGGAGTACCGCGCCGACGCGGTCGCGCACGGGTGCACCGGCAAAGGGAACGACCAGGTGCGCATCGAGGTCGGCGTGCGGGCGAAGGCGCCGCACCTGCGGACGCTCGCGCCGCTGCGCGACCGGCCGCTCTCGCGGCCCGACGCGATCGCGTACGCGGACAAGCACGGGGTCCCGATCGCGCACACGCAGGCCAAGCCGTACTCGGTCGACGCCAACCTGTGGGGGCGCTCGATCGAAGCCGGCGTGCTCGAGAATCCGTGGAATGCGCCGCCCGAGGACGCCTACGCCTGGACCGTCACGCCGCAGGACGCGCCCGCCGAGGGCGCCGAGGTGATCGTGACGTGGGAACGCGGCATCCCCACGATCGACGGGAGCGGCGGCGCCGAGATGGTGTACGAGCTCAACAAGCGCGCCGGCGCGCAAGGCGTCGGGCGGATCGATCTCATTGAAGATCGCGTCGTCGGCCTCAAGTCGCGCGAAGTCTACGAGTGCCCGGGGAGCGTCACGCTGATCGAGGCCCACAAGGCGCTCGAGCGGCTGGTGCTCACGCGCGACGAGCTGCGGCTCAAAGCGGCGCTCGACCAAAAGTACGGCGAGCTGATCTACGATGCGCTCTGGTCCTCGCCGCTGCGCGGCGCGCTCGACGCGTTCAACACCAAGCTCGCCGAGCGGCTGACCGGCGAGACGCGCCTGCAGCTCCTGCGCGGCCGCGCCGTCGTCACCGGTTCGCGTTCGCCCTACGCACTCTACGACGAGTCGCTCGCGACCTACGGCGCGGGCGACCGCTTCCGGCACGACGCGGCCGGCGGGTTCATCGAGCTGCACGGGCTCCCGGTCGCCGCCGGCGCCGCCAAGGCGGCCGAGGCGGCCGAGCGCGCGACGCCGCAGACGGTCTGAACGTGCCGTGAGCTCGCTGCAATGGGGCGGGCGGTTCGCGTCGGCTCCCGACGTCGCGCTGCTCGCTTTCGGCTCCTCGCTCGAGGACGATCTGGTGCTGGCGCCGTTCGACGTGCGCTGCTCGCTCGCGCACGTGACCGCGCTGCGCCGCGTCCTGGCGCCGGCCGACGCCGCCGCCTTGCGCGCCGCGCTCGAACAGGTCGCGGCGGAGGTCGAGGACGGGTCGTTCGCGGCCTGGGCGACGACGCACGCGTTCGAGGACGTCCACGGAGCGGTCGACGCGCGCGTGCGCGAGCATGCCGGCGCGGTCGGCGAACGACTGCACGCCGGGCGCTCGCGCAACGATCAGGTCGCGACGACGCTGCTGCTGTACGCGCGCGACCGCGCCACGCGCGGCGCGCGGCTCGCGCTCGACGTCGCGGCGCTGTGCGAGGACCGCGCGCAGAGCGCGCTGGCCGCGCAGGCGCTGCTGGCGGCAACGACGCACTGGCAGCCGGCGCAGCCGGCCCTGCTCGCCTTCTGGCTCGACGCTGCGGCGCAAGGATTCGTGCGGGCCGCCGAACGCTTCGCGCGCGTCGCCGCCGACGCCGTGCGCTTCTGCCCGCTCGGCAGCGGCGCGCTGGCCGGATCGTCGCTGCCGCTCGACCGCGCGGCGGCTGCCGCCGAACTCGGCTTCGCGGCGCCGACCCGCAACGCGCTCGACGGGGTCGGCGACCGCGACGTCGCGCTCGACCTGTTGCACGCCGCGACGCGCGCGGCGGTCGCCGCCTCGCGCCCGAGCGAGGAACTGGTCCTGTGGGCGACGCCGGCGTTCGGCTACGTGCGACTCGACGACGCCGCCGCGACCGGATCGAGTCTGATGCCGCAGAAGCGCAATCCCGATCCCTTCGAGCTGGTGCGCGCGGCTGGCGCGCGAGCGATCGGCGTCTATACCGGCGCGCTGGCGTCGGTCAACGGGATCGCGCTCTCGTACCACCGTGACCTGCAGGAGACCAAAGCCCAGGTCATCACCGGGACCGAGCACGCGCTCAGCGCGCTCGACGCCTTTCGGCGCGCGTTGGCACACGTGCACTTCGACGAGCGGGTGACGACCGCACACGCCGGCGACGGCTACACCGTGGCGACGGATCTGGCCGACGCGATGATCCTCGCCGGCGCGACCGCGCGCGAAGCGCACCGCGCCGTCGGCGAGCGCGTCGTGCGGGCCGAGACCGAAGGGCGCGCGCTCGACGAGAGCGACGCGCGCGCGCTGGGCGTCCCGGACGCGCCGGTCGACGCCGCGGCCTCGGTGCTCGGCAAGCGCACCGCGGGCTCGACCAGCCCCGAGGCGGTCGTGACCGCGATCGGCCAAACGCGCGCGGCGATCGAAGCACTCGCCGTCGCGATGGAGAAGTCCCCGCCATGATCACCGCCCACGTCGTCGGCGCGAGCGGCTATGCCGCGGCCGAGCTGATCCGCCTGATCGACCGACACCCGTCGGTCGCGCTGGGCGTGCTCGAGAGCCGTTCGAGTCCCGGCAGCGCCGTCGCCGACGTCTTCCCCTGGCTGCCGCACGTCCACGTCGCGTTCGAGGAGAGCGGGACGGTGTTGGCGCGGCTGCGCGAGGACGACGTCGTCTTCCTGGCCGGCGGGCGCGAACAGGCACGCCAACTGGTGCCGGCAGTGCTCGCCAAGGGCGCGCGCGCGATCGACCTCTCCGACGCCTTCCGGCTGCAGCAGAACGCCGGCGAGGCGGTCTTCGGCTTCCCCGAGCGCTATCGCGACCGCATCGCCGGCGCGCGGCTGGTCGCCAACCCAGGCTGCTACGTGACCGCCTCATTGCTCGCGCTCGTCCCGCTCGGGCCGCTGGCGGAGCGCATCGCGAACGTCGTGATCGACGCCAAGAGCGGGATCACCGGCGCCGGCCGCACGCCCGAAGTGCGCTCGATGTTCGCCGAGGTGTACGGCGACGTCCGCGCCTATGGTCTCGAAGGGCACCGCCACGGCCACGAGATCGTGCAGGAGGCGCGCGCCGTCGGGATCGATGCGCCGATCGTCTTCTCGCCGCACGTCGTCCCGTTGCGGCGCGGCATCCTGGCTGACGTCTACCTCGTAGCGCGCACGCCGATCGGGCGCGAAGAGGTGCTCGCGCTCTACCACCGCTTCTACGCGGCCAACCCGTTCGTGACGGTCTTCCACGACGTGCGCGCGCCGCATCTGCCGGCGCTCGAAGGCACCAACGACGCGCATCTGGCCGTCGCCGAACGCGAGGGGATCGTCCAAGTCCTCGTCGCGCTCGACAATCTGGGCAAGGGCGCGGCCGGACAAGCGGTGCAGAACATGAACCTCATGCTCGGTCTGCCGGAGGAGCTTGGCCTCGATGCTCGCACCCACGTCGGCTGACGCGCACGACGCGGTACGCCTGGTCCGCGTTCGCGGCGGTCTGGGAGCCGTTCCGGGCGTCCGGATGGCCGGCGTCCACGCCGGCATCAAGAAGCGCAAGACGGACCTGGCGCTGATCGCGCTGCCCGGCCCGCATGTCTGCGCCGAGGTCATCACGACCAACGAGATCAAGGCCGCGCCGCTGCTCGCGACGAGCGCCAACCTCGCGACCGACGGCGACGCGATCGAAGCGATCGTCTGCAACTCCGGCTGCGCGAACGCTTGTACCGGCGAGCGCGGGCTGCGCGACGCGCAGACCACGGCGCGCCACGCGGCGACGCTGCTCGGCCTGCGGCCGACCCAAGTCGTCGTCGCGTCGACCGGCGTCATTGGCGTCACCATGCCGATGGATCGCTTGGCGAAGGGGCTCGACCGCGCGGTCAAGCAGCTCGAGGTCGGCCCCGAGGCCGCCAACGAAGCCGCCGAGGCGATCATGACGACCGACCACGTGCCGAAGCTGGCCGGCTACGCCTGGCACGAGGACGGCAAGCGGTACGCGATCGGCGGGATCGCCAAAGGCTCGGGGATGATCTCACCGACCATGGCGACGATGCTGGCGTTCCTGGTCACCGACGCCGCCGTCTCGCGGACGGGACTCACCGAGGCGCTGCGCGAGGCGGCCGACGGGACGTTCAACATGATCTCGGTCGATGGCGACATGTCGACCAACGACGCCGTCTACTGCTGCGCGAAGCCCGGCAACACTGCGGCGACGCCGGGACTGCGCGCCGCGCTGACGGCGGTCTGCCGCGATCTGGCGATCGCGATGGTCCGCGACGGCGAAGGCGCGACGAAGATTCTGACCTTCCACGTCACCGGCGCGCGCGACGAGGCGCAAGCGCGTCGCATCGCGCGCGCGGTCGTCAACTCGAGCCTGGTGAAGACGGCACTGTACGGCGAGGACCCGAACTGGGGCCGCGTCATCGCCGCCGCCGGCAGCGTCGGCGCGGGGATGGACCCGGCGACCTGGTCGCTCTCGCTCGGCGGCCAGACCTGGGTCGAGCCCGATGCGGTCGAAACGATGAGCGAGGCCGAGGCGCACGACTTGCTCGAGGACTCCTCGGTCGAGATGCGCCTGGACCTGGGGATCGGCAGCGCGAGCGCGACGGCCTGGGGCTGCGACCTGACCGGCGATTACGTGCGCATCAACGCGCACTACCGGACGTGACTACGTCACGTCCTTGGCGGTCCTCGCTACGCTGCGGTCCGCTCAAAGGAATTGTTAAAGAAGGTCGATTGACGTGATCCAATCTTCTTCGCGCGGTTCGCGGCTGGTAACGCGGCATCCGCATCTGATGGCGACCTATCGGCAGCTCGAGATCAACATCGTGCGCGGTGAGGGCTGCTGGCTCTACGACGAGTCGGGGAACGCCTATCTCGACCTGGTCGCGGGCATCTCGGTCTGCGCGCTCGGCCACGCGCACCCGCGGATCGCCCGCGCGATCGCCGAGCAGGCCGCGACGCTGGTCCACGTCTCGAACCTCGTCCATCACGAGCCGGCCGGGACGCTCGCCGACCGCCTCGCCGCGCTCTCGGGGTTCGACACGGTCTTCTTCTGCAACAGCGGGGCCGAGGCGAACGAGGCGGCGATCAAGCTCGCCCGCAAGTACGCCTACCGCCGGGGAGAGCCCAGTCGCAACGTCATCCTGGCCGCACACGGCTCGTTCCACGGCCGCACGCTCGGAGCGCTGGCGGCGACCGACAGCCCGAAATATCAGGAGGGCTTCGGACCGCTTCCGCTCGGCTTCGCGCACGTTCCGTTCAACGACATCGCTGCGCTCGACGCTGCGATCGACGCGACGACGGCGTGCTTCCTGGTCGAGCCGGTGCAGGGCGAGACCGGCGTCATCCCCGCGACGCGTGAGTACCTGCTGGCGGCGCGGCGGCTGTGCGACGAACGCGGCGCGCTGCTGATCTTCGACGAGATCCAGTGCGGGATGGGACGGCTGGGGCGACTGTTCGCGCACCAGTGGTACGACGTGCGCCCCGATGCGTTCACGCTGGCAAAGTCGCTCGCCAACGGTCTGCCGATCGGCGCGTTGGTCGTCCGCGGCGACGCCGCGACCGGCCTGCAGGGCGGTGATCACGGCACCACCTTCGGCGGCTCGCCGGTCCCGGCGGCGGCGGCGCTCGAACATCTGGCGATCCGCGACGTCCTCGACCTCGACGCCCACGTTACCGCCGTCGGTGCCCTGTTGCGCAACGAGCTGGCGTCGGTCGCCGCCGATTTTCCGGCGGTGTTCGAGCAACCGCGCGGGATCGGTCTGATGCTCGGCCTCCCGGTCCGCGAACCCTACGTCGCGAGCGACTTCGTGAAGGCGGCGCTCGACTACGGCCTGTTCACCAACGCCGCCGGCCACAACACGCTGCGCTTCGTCCCGCCGTTGATCATCTCGGCCGACGAGGTCCGCGACGCGATGCAGCGCCTGCGCGCGACGATCCGGGCCGTCGTGGACGGCTGAGCCCCAGATTGCAAAGGTGACGCTCGCTTGGTAGTATTGGCACCATGCGACTCGTACGTGCGCAGCTTAGGCCCGGCGGGCGTTCCGATGCCGGCAAATCGACCACCGCAGTGAAGAGCAACGCCCCGCTTTGAGGAGCTTCGCAACGCGAAGCACCTCAAAGAAAAAGGCCGCCTCACGCCTCGGCGGCCTTCGTCCACCACTTGCGACGCCCGGTTGAGCCGGCGGGTGGGTGGATCGTCTGAGAAGAGCTTCTGCCTAATCTTACGGCAGATCGGCTGAAAAGGTTCGTGATTTCGATGAAGGCTTGGTAACGATTCGCTTGGGGCCGGCTGAGGCGTGCTCAAAGCCCGCTTGGGACCGAGGCACGGACCGGGGGCCGGCGCTGGCCGACCCGGGTGGCGGCCTCGAACGCGGCGGCCATGCGCAGTAGCCCGGCCTCATCCCGGTAGCGGCCGACGATCTGGATCCCCACCGGGAGGCCGTCGGGGGTGAAGCCGGCTGGGACCGAGATCGCCGGGTGACCGGTGACGGTGATCCGCGAGCACGAGCGCATCCAATCGACGTACGTCTCCATCGCGACGCCGTCGATCTCGGTGACGTGGGGGACGTCGATCCCGAACGGGGGCACCTGGTTGACCGGCGCGACCAGATAGTCGTAGCGCTCGAAGAACGCGCGCGTCCGCGCGAACAGCCGCGTGCGCGCCAGTTCCGCGGCGACGATCCGCGTCCCGGTCAGCTCGCGGCCCGCGGCGACGTTCCAGCGCACGGTCTCCTTGACGAGATCGTGATAGTTGTCGACGAACCCACCGTACGAACCCGCGAAGATGAGCCCGCGCAGCACGAAGAAGATCTCGTCGGCGTCGCGCAGATCGGGCTCGCCGTCGTCGACGTTGCAACCCAGTGCTTCGAAGATCGAACGCTGCGCGGCGAGGACGTCGCGCACCGCGGTATCGACCGGCAGGCCGCCGAGATCGGGGCTCCACGCGACCCGTGCACCGGTCACGTCGACGTCCTCCGGCGGGACGAACGAGGTGCCCGCTGCGCCGAACGAAAGCGGATCGCGCGCATCGGCACCGGCGAGCACGCCGAGCATCAGCGCGACGTCGCGCACGGTGCGGCCCATCGGCCCCGAGACCGCGGCGAGCTGCCACGCGTTCTCGGCCGGCCAGTGTGCGACGCGGCCGAGCGACGGCCGCAGGCCGACGACGTTGCAGAAGTTGGCCGGATTGCGCAGCGAGCCGCCGAGATCGCTGCCGTCGGCGAGGGCAACCATCCCGGTCGCCAGCGCGACCGCGGCACCGCCGCTCGATCCGCCGCACGTCTTCGTCACGTCGTACGGGTTGCGCGTCGCACCGAAGACCGGGTTGAACGTCTGCGAGCCGGCGGCGAACTCGGGGACGTTCGTCTTGCCGAGCGCGATCGCGCCGGCGTCGCGCTGCCGCTCGACGACGATCGCGTCGACCTCGGGGACGAAGTCGGCGAAGATCGGCGAACCGAAGGTCGTGCGCATCCCGCGGGTCGGTACGGTGTCCTTGTGCGCCACCGGCAGCCCGTGCAGCGGGCCGGGTTCGACGCCGCGCGCCAGCGCGTCGTCGGCACGTTGCGCCGCCGCCAGCGCGCCTTCGGCATCGAGCGTGACGATCGCGTTGAGCCGGGGGTTCTCGCTCGCGATCCGCTCCAGATGGGCCACCATGACCTCGCGGGCCGAGAGCGTCTTGGCGCGCAGTTGGCGAACCAGCTCGGTCGCCGGCAGGAAGCACAGATCGTCCACCCCAGCGTCTACCGCGCCTGCTTCAGAGTTCCCTCACCGTGCCGTGCCAGGATGGTCACACGATGGCCGCCGCCCCCGCCCTCACCGTCGCGACCCTGCTCCTGGCCGCCGTCCCCGTGGCCGCCGCAGCGCCGCGTGCCGACGCGATCCCGCTGATCGACCAGGCCGGCCGGCGCTTCGCGCTGCGCGACCTGCGCGGCCGGCCGTTTGCGGTGACCTTCATCGCTTCGCGCTGCACCGATGCCTGTCCGATCCTCGACGCGCAGTTCGCGCTCGTCCAGCGCCGCTTGGCGGCGCTGCGCTCGCCGGCGCAGTTGGTCACGATCACGCTCGATCCGGGCTACGACACGCCGTTCGTCATGGCGCGTCTGGCGCACGACTACGCCGCCGATCCGCGCCGCTGGCGGCTCGCCTCGGGGACGATGCGCGACGTGACTGCGCTGCGACGGGCGTTCGGCGTCGGCGTCGCCGCCGATGCCCGCGGCGTCCCCGACGTCCACGACACGTTCGTCTACGTCATCGGCCGCGACGGCTCCGAGCGCACCCTGTTCGCCTCGACGAACCTGGTTGACGATCTGGTTGAGGCGCTCGAGCGCTAGACGTTCGACGACGTCGATCCCGCTGTCTTCGTGCCGCCTCGGGCCGTCCGCGATTACGCTAGGCGGCGCTCTCCTTGCTGACGAGGACCAAGCGCGCCGCGCGCACGATGGGCTGAGATTCGTCGGTTCGGAACGAGTCCAGCAGGCGATCGAGCGAGCGCGCGCGTTCGCGGGTCGTGCGGGTCGAGCCGTCGATGCTCCCGAGCGCGGCGACGATCTGTTCGGTCGCGCTGCTGATCTGCTCCATCGCCGCGACGGCGTGGCCCGCCTTGCCGGCGATCGCGGTCAGTACCCGCGCGATCTCACCGCTGGTCCGCTGTTGCTCGACGGCTTGCGCGACGTTGCGCTGCGTGTCCGCGTCGAGCGCGGCGATGCGGGTCGCCAAGTCGCCCGAGGCGCGGTTCATCTGCGTCGCCCGGGCGACGACCTCATCGGCGACCAGCGCCGTCCCGTCGATCGCCCGGCGCATCGCGCCGAGCGCGTCGGCGGTGCTGCGCGCCAGGTCGGTCCCGGCCGCGGTCGCGACGGAGGCCTGACGCATCGCGGCCGCCGCCTGGGTCGCATCGCTGCGCGTGGCGGCGAGGCTCGCTTCGATCTCGTGCGTCGCACCGCGCGACCGCTCGGCCAAAGCGCGCACTTCTGAGGCGACCACCGCGAAGCCGCGGCCGTGCTCGCCGGCGCGCGCCGCTTCGATCGCGGCGTTGAGGGCGAGCAGGTTCGTTTGGTCGGCCAGCTCTTCGATCGTCGAGACGATCTGCGAGATCGTCGCCGAGCGCCGTTCGAGCGCGTCGACGACGTCCGCCGCGTCCGCGCTGAGCGCGCCGATCGCGCTCATCGCCGCGACCGTGCGTTCGACGGCCGCTTCGCCCTGCTCGGCCTGCTCGCGCGCGTCGGCGGCGGCACTGGCCAGCCGCGCACCCAGCGCGTCGAAGGAGGCGATCTCGGCGTCGAGTGAGGCGATGCCGAGCGCGCCGGCCGCGGCCGCTTCGGCTTGCCGGCGTGACGCGGCGGCGATCGCGGCTGCGCCGTCGGCCAACTGCGCGGCCCGGTCGTGGGCATCGTCGAGGTCCTGCGCCTGTACGCTCTGCGCGTGCGCGGCCTCGTAGACCGAGGAGAGGATCTGGCGGCCGGCCGACGCCGATGCACCGGTGCTGGAGGCGACGGCGTCGCTCTCGGCGACCAGATCGGCCGAGACGCCGGCGATCCGGCGGACGACCTGCTGCAAGCTCTCGACCATCGTGCCGAAGGCCAGCGCGATCTCGTGCAAGCCGGCGACGACGTCGTCGTAGCTGCCGGAGAGGATCCCGATCTCGTCGGCGGCCGGTGCGGCAAGCGCGCTGCGCTCGGTCGCATAGCGGGCGGTCAGGTCGCCGGCGGCGAGCGCGCGGAACGAGCGCACCAACCGTTCGACGTCATCCTCGGCGACGTGGCGCAGCGCGACGGTCACCCGACCGAGCCGGCCCGCGACGGAGCGTCCGATGCCGAAGGCAGCCAGGCCGAAAGCCAGGATGGCGGCCAGCGTGCTGAGCACGAGCGTGACGATGACCGCACGCGCGGTCGCGGCCGCGGCGGCGTCGGCCGCCTGCGCACCGTTGGCGACGAAGCGGTAGAGCTGCTCGGCCTCGCGTTTCACTGCGGCGAAGGTGGCGCCACCCCGGCGCATCCCGCCGAGCGCTTGCGCCCGCCGACCATCGCGTATCTGGGCGACGCGCAGCGCGTACATGCCGTCGAGCTGACCGACACCATCTTCGATCTGCTGTTCGAAGACGTCGATCTGCTCGAGCTGGTTGACGGGAATCAGCGTGGTGTTGTCGCTCTCGCGCAACACCGCGAGGTGGGTGTGCAGATCGCGCCGCGCGTCGGCAACGGCAGCGAGGTAGGTGGAAGCCCCGCCGCTGATGATGACGCCGCGCAGCGCGCTCTGCTCCGCGAGCGCCGCCGTTACGACCTCGCGGATCTCGGTCGAGACGCTTTGCAGCGCCTCGGCACGTGCGCTCGCCAGCGCCATCGCAGCGATCCCGCGCTGCGTCACCACGGCGAGGGCAACCATCAGCACGATCGCGAGGCAGGCCGCGAGCGCGATCTGTGCGCCGACCGGAAAGCGTGCGCGCATCTTAGGCTGGTCTCGCCACGGCGCAGCTCGCGATCGTGGCGATGTCGTCGAGCGAGTGATGGACGTTGATGACGAGCGTTCCGGCCGTCAGCGTCCCGACGGGGACGTCGAGCGTCGTGGTCGAGAGGCCGTTGAGGACCGGGTGCAGCGGATACAGCGGACGCGGTGCGTAGTTGTCGCACGTTCCGGTGTGGAAGTGGGCCGGCTGCGGGCCCGCCGGCGCGCCGGCCATCTTCAACTCGACGACGGTCTGATCGCCGTGCGCGGTCAATGTCGCGACGCCGGTTTCGCCCGATCCGTTCATCGCGGCGAGATGGATCGTGACGGGGATCACATCGGCTACCGCTGCCGGCCCGGCGAGCGCGCACGACGCGATGAGTGCGCACGCGAGCGGGAAGCTCCGAAAGGGCAGCGGCATGGGTCGTGTTCCTCCGTGAAGCCGTGTACGTTAGCGAGTACGTCACGCGCAGCCTAGACGGATGACATGAAGAAGGTGTGAGGGCCGCGCAGGGACTCGCGTGAATCAACGGCGGTCGAAATGAACTGGATGTGAGCCCCGGCGAAGAAAGGTTGCGTGGACGTAGCAGGACAGGCGGCACTGGTCACTGGTGGCGCATCAGGTTTGGGAGCTGCAACGGCGCGGCTCCTCGCGGCACGCGGCGCGAAGGTCGGCGTGCTCGACGTGGCGCTCGAGCGCGCCGAGGCGTTGGCGCGTGAGATCGGCGGCTTCGCCGCGCGGTGCGACGTCGCCAGCGCCGACGATGCCGCCGGGGCGGTGGCCGCGGCCCAGCAGAAACACGGTGCCGCACGGATCCTGGTCAACTGCGCCGGGATCGGGACGGCGCGCCGGATGCTCGGCCGCGAGGGGCCGATGCCGCTCGAGGAGTTCGAGCGCGTCGTCCGGGTCAACCTGATCGGCACGTTCAACCTGACCCGGCTCGCGACGGCGGCGATGAGTACTCTCGAACCGCTCGCCGACGGTGAGCGCGGCGTGGTCGTCTCGACCGCGTCGGTGGCGGCCTTCGAAGGTCAGATCGGCCAGGCCGCCTACGCCGCCTCGAAGGGCGGGATCGTCGCGCTGACGCTGCCGCTCGCGCGCGAGCTGGCACAGTTCGGGATCCGCGTGCTGACCATTGCACCGGGACTGTTTGCGACGCCGCTGTTGGGTCAGCTGCCGCCCGAGGTGCAGCAGACGCTAGGGGCGTCGATCCCGTTCCCCAAGCGTTTGGGCGAACCCGAGGAATACGCGCAACTCGTCCTGACCTGCTGCACGAACGTCTACCTCAACGGCGAGACGATTCGCCTCGACGGCGCGCTCCGGCTGCCGCCGCGCTAAATCCCGGGCCTGCCTCGCCCGCGCCTTGCCTGCACATCGCGTCTCGTCGTGAGACGCGCTCCGCTACGACATCGCCTCGTGAAGAATCTCGACGGCCTCGCCGATGACGATCGCGTCGCGCAGCGCGAGCAACTCGGCGAGCGCCGAGGCGATGCGCGGATCCTCGTCGTCGATAAACGCGTCCCGCAGCGGATCGAGAGCAATATGAAGCGTGTCCAAAACGGAACGCGCCGAGAGCGGGGGCGGCATAGAAGCCTCCTCGGATGGAACCTTTCGCGAGCGTAGCAGACCCTGCCGGCGCAGTCGAGAGGCACCCGGCTGCTTCTCCCGCCGGACGCGTTGCCGTCGCGCCGAACGAGCGAGCGCCTTGTCGCCGCTAGCCTAGGCCACGAACTCGAGCAGCGTCGCGTTCGCCAGGCCGCCACCTTCGCACATCGTCTGCAGTCCGTAGCGCGCGCCGCGCCGCTCCAGCTCGTGCAACAAGGTCGTCATCAGACGTGCGCCCGACGCACCGACCGGATGACCCAGCGCGATCGCACCGCCGTTGACGTTGCTGCGCTCCGCCGGAATCTCGAGCTCGCGCTGCCAGGCGAGGACCGGACTCGCGAACGCTTCGCTGATCTCGAACAAGTCGATGTCTTGCACGTCCAGGCCGCTGCGCCGCAAGAGCTGCCGAGTAGCGGGGATCGTCGCGGTCAGCATGGCGATCGGATCGTCGCCGCAAACCGCGAACGCGCGCAACCGCGCGCGCACCGGCAGCCCGAGCGCGTCGGCGACGTCGGCGCCGGCGATCAGGATCGCGGCGGCGCCGTCGCTGATCTGCGAAGCGTTGCCGGCCGTGATCGTACCGCCCTCGGAGCGGAACGCGGGTCGCAGCGCGCCGAGCTTGGCGAGGTTCGTGTCGCGCCGGACCCCCTCGTCCGCCGTCAGGGCACCGCCGTCGGCCAAGGGCACGGGGACGATCTCGCGCGCGAAGCGGCCCTCGTCCTGCGCGCGAGCCGCGCGGTGGTGGCTCTCCAAGCTGTAGGTGTCGAGTTCCGTCCGCGAGAGCCCCCAGCGCTCCGCGACCAGTTCGGCGCTGATCCCTTGGTGCACCAGCCCTCCCTCGTAGCGCTGCGCGATCGCCGACCCGTAGGGCTCGCCGGGACCCTGCGTCGAGCTGCCCAGCGGGACGCGCGACATCACTTCGACCCCACAGGCGATGGCGAGATCGTACGCACCGCTCATCACGCCCTGGGCGGCGAAATGGACGGCCTGCTGGCTCGAGCCGCACTGCCGGTCGATCGTCGTGCCGGGGACGGAGTCGGGGAAGCCGGCCGCCAGGACCGCGTTGCGCGCGACGTTGAGGCTCTGCTCGCCGACCTGGCTCACGCAGCCGGCGATCACGTCGTCGATGCGGGACGGGTCGACCCCGGTGCGCCGGATGAGCGCCGTCAGGACCAATGCCAGCAGGTCGACCGGGTGCCACGCCCCAAGACTTCCGCCGCGTCGGCCGATCGGGGTCCGGAGCGCTTCGACGATTACCGCTTCTCGCACAGGGCCGCCGTTTCGGCGTCACCCCCGTGGTTCCGGCAGGTTTCGAGCAAGTGGGCACTTGGAAAGAGGCGGGTACCATGGAGACTCACGCGCTCGAGTATTCGTTCGTCCGAGCCACCGAGGCCGCGGCGATCGCCTCCGGCCGGCTCGTCGGGCTGGGTGACAAGAACGCGGTCGACGGCGCGGCCGTCGAGGCGATGCGCACGGCGCTGCGCGACGTGGTGCTGGCCGGGATCGTGGTCATCGGCGAGGGCGAAAAGGACGAAGCGCCGATGCTCTACCACGGCGAAGAGGTCGGCACCGGCGAGGGCCCCACGCTCGACATCGCCGTCGACCCGATCGACGGCACGACGCTTGCCTCACGCGGTGGCCCGGGGGCGATCTCGGTGATCGCGGCGGCCCCGCGCGGCGCGCTCTTCCGGACCCGAGTGCCGTACATGGAGAAGCTGGTGACCGGGCCGGCCGGCCACGGCGTGGTCGACATCGAGGCGCCGCTCGAAGAGAACCTGCGACGACTCGCCGCCGCGCGCGGCCGTGAGGTCTCCGACCTGATCGTCGCCCTGCTCGAGCGGCCCCGCAACGAGCGGCTGATGAAGGCGGTCCGTGCCGCCGGCGCGCGCGTGCGCGTCTTCGGCGACGGCGACGTCGCCAACGCCGTCTACGCCGTGCTCGAAGAGCGCGCGCGCGTCGACATGCTGGCCGGTATCGGCGGCTCCCCCGAAGGCGTGATCGCGGCTTGCGCCGTTCGCGCGCTGGGCGGCGAGATGCAGGGCCGCTTGTGGGCGCGCGACGAGCGCGACGAGGAGATCGCGCGCGGCGAAGGCTTGGCGATCGGCCGGAAACTGACGCTGGACGATCTGTGCGCCTCGCAGGACGCGATCTTCGCGGCGACCGGCGTCACCGACGGTGAGTTCCTCGACGGCGTGCGCTACCGCCGCGGCTCGGCGTTCACCCAGTCGATCGTCATCTCCAGCTACACGGCCTCGGTGCGCACGATCGACGCGCGCCACGACCTGCGCCCGCGCGGCTCCGCAGTCGACGCCGCGATCTCCGCCAGCGTCAAAACGCCGACCCGCTGAGACGCGTTCAGCGCCGATAGAAAGCGATCGTCTCGCGGGTCCCCTCGAGCAGCGTGGTGCGGGGGAGGCCGCGCAGCGCCGCGCGCAGCGGCGCTTCGTCGACCTTGGCGGCGAACATCAATGCACTGCCGTCGGCGCGCACGTCGGCGTCGGGGACGACGGTCTTGATCGCCGCGATGACCTCGTCCATGTCAGCGAGGACGCCCTGCAGGCTGAAGGCATGCGCGCCGTCCGGTGCCTCGGTCGCGGCGCGCGCGAAGATCGTCCCCACGTCAGGCGCGAAGTCCATCCCGGTCGCACCGGTGAAGCGGATCGTATACGGCTTCCCTTCCGCGACCGCGCGCATCGCGAGCGTCGGATCGGCCGTGACGCCGAGCGAACGGCCCGGGCCGTAGACGGTCGACGGACGCAGGCCGATGCTGCGGATCCCGGCGTCCTCCCAATACGCGCGCGCGTTGCCTTCGTTGCAGAGCTTGAACGCGCCGTACTGCGTCAGCGGCTCCGGATGGATGCCGTCGTGCGGGCCGAAGACCGCTGCGCTCGACGCGTAGGCGATTGCGCGCACGCCGTGCTGCTTCGCCGCCTCGAAGACGTGCAGCGTACCGAGCACGTTGACGCGCGCGCCGAGCAGTGGGTTCTGGCGGGCGGTCGGGACGAGGACCGCCGCGAGATGCACGACGGCCTCGCAGCCGGCGACCGCGTCGGCGACGGCCGCCGCGTCGGTAATGTCGCCCCCGCGCACCTCGACCTCGCCGGCGCGCGCGCCGACCAGCTCGTCGAACAGCGCGCGATCGGTACCGAGATCGAAGACGCGGACGGCGTGCCCGCCGTCGAGCAGCACGCGCGTCGTCCACGCGCCGATGAAACCGAGACCACCGGTGACCAGCACACGCATTCCAGCAGAAAGCCTTTCGAATAGAACAGCCGAGAGGAGTTGCCCGGCGGGCTGCGGATTCCTAGCTATCACCATGCCGCTCTCCCTCGACGGTGCCGCGCTGCGGCTCAAGGACGACGATGACGTCGCCGTCGCGCTCCGTCCGCTCGAACCCGGCGTGCCGGTCCGCTTCGCCGACGCCGAGATCGTCCCGAGCGCCCTGATCCCGACCGGCCACAAGCTCGCGGTGCGCTCGGTCGCCGCCGGCGCGCTGGTCCACAAGTACGGCCAGGCGATCGGGCGCGCGTCGGCCCCGATCGCGCCGGGCGAGCACGTCCACGTCCACAACGTCGAGGGCGTGCGCGGGCGCGGCGACCTGGTGGCCCCGCAATGACGGGCACCTTCCAAGGCTACCGGCGCGCGGACGGCCGGGTCGGCGTGCGCAATCACGTCCTGGTGCTGCCCTCGGTGATGTGCGCGAACCACGTCGTCGACCGCATCGGTCGCAGCGTCCCCGAGGTCGTCACGGTGACCCATCCGACCGGCTGCGCGCAGGTCGGCGCCGACTTCGAGCAGACGAAGCATACGATGGCCGGTTTCGCGGCCAACCCCAACGTCGCGGCCGTGCTGGTCGTCGGCTTGGGCTGCGAGACGAACGAGTCGAAAGCGCTGGCGCAAGAGATCGCGGCGCGCGGTCAACGCGTCGAGGTCATCGGAATCCAGGAGACCGGCAACACGACCGAGACCATCGCCCGCGGCGTCGAGGTCGCGCGCGAGCTGGTGCGCGAGGCGGCCGCGCACGTCCGCACCACCTGTTCGCTCTCGGAGCTGGTGTTGGGCACCGAGTGCGGCGGCAGCGACGGCTTCTCCGGGATCACCGCGAACCCGGCGCTCGGCCACGCCGCCGACCGGCTGGTCGACGCCGGCGGAACGGTGATCCTGGCCGAGGTCCCGGAGCTGGTCGGGGCGGAGCATCTCCTCGCTGCGCGCGCGAGCGCACCGGTCGCGGCCAAGCTGTACGAGTTGATCGAGCGCGTCGAGGCGCGGGCGCGCGCGATGCGGGTCGACATCCGCACCGGGAACCCCGCGCCGGGGAACATCGCCGGCGGGATCACGACGCTCGAAGAGAAGTCGCTCGGCGCCGCCTACAAGGGCGGCTCGACGCAGCTCCGCGAAGTCGTCGAGTACGCCGAACGCCCGACGCAGCGCGGCTTAGTGGTCATGGACACGCCGGGTCAGGACATCGAGCAGTTGACCGGGATGGTCGCCGGCGGCGCCCAGATCGTCGTCTTCACCACCGGCCGCGGCACGCCGACCGGTTCGCCGATCGCGCCGGTCGTCAAGGTTGCGACGAACAGCGACCTCTTCGCGCGGATGCGCGAGAACATGGATGTCGACGCCGGGACCATCGTCGGCGGGACGCGCACGCTCGAAGAAGTCGGCGACGAGATCTTCGATTGGATCGTCGCGGCAGCGAACGGCCGCGAGACGGCCGCCGAGGTCCTCGGCTTCCACGACTTCGCCATCAATCGCATCGGCCCGTCGTTCTAGGGACCAGCCAAGCGGTACGGACGGCCACAATCGGGGAAAGGGAGCGGCGAGGCGCTCGGCATCGCCTATCGCCTCGCATTCGTTTCGCCGTTTGTAGGAAAGGAACTCGGATGATCGCCCTTCACAAGACGCGGGTCGTCGCCGCGTCGTTCGCCATTGCCCTTGCCGCGGTGTTCGTTCCAGCCGCGACCCCGGCCGACACGGTCGGCGACGCTATCGCGCCGCTCGGCGGCACGATCGTCGCCGCGCACAAGCACTGCCACTGGATATGGCGGCACCATCACCAGGTACGGGTCTGCCGCTGGTATTAGTTAGTTCGGCCTGCGGCCGATCCGCGCTCGATGGCCACCGCATCCCGGTGGCCATCGTCGCGTTCAGCCGAGCTTGTCGAGCAGGTAGCCCGCCAGCGCGTCCTGCGCGACGCGGTCCTGGAGCATCGAGTCGCGGTTGCGCACGGTGACCGTCGCATCGTCGAGCGACTGGTAGTCGACCATGACGCACAGCGGCGTCCCGATCTCGTCCTGGCGGCGATAGAGCTGCCCGACGTTCCCCTCGTCGTACTGCGTGCGAAAGATCGGCCGCAGCGCACGTTCGATCGTCTGCGCGCGCTCGACCAAGTCGGCCTTGTTTCGGGCCAACGGGAAGACGCCGACCTGCACCGGCGCGATCTGCGGATGGAAGCGCAGGACGGTCCGCTGCGTCTCCTTCTCACCCTCGACGATCGTCTCGCGCTCGAAGGCGTCGATCAGCATCGTCAGCGTCGTGCGGTCCATCCCGGCCGAGCTTTCGATCAGGATCGGGACGTACTTCTGCTTGGTAGCCTCGTCGAAGAACGTCAGGTCCTTCCCCGAGTACTCGATGTGGCGGTCGAGATCGTACGTGCCGCGGTGCGCGATCGACTCGAGTTCGCCCCAGCCCCAGGGGAAGAGGTACTCGACATCGATCCCGGCCTTGGCGTAGAACGGGCGCTCCTCCGGCGTGAGCTCGTAGAAGCGCAGCCGGTCGGCCCGCACGCCGTAGTCGCTGTACCACCGCTTGCGCGCCGTCACCCATTGCTGGAACCACTCGAGATCGTGGCCGTCCTGCGGCACGAAAAACTCGAGTTCCGCCTGCTCGAACTCGCGGATGCGAAAGGTGAAGTTGCCCGGCGTGATCTCGTTGCGGAACGACTTGCCGATCTGCGCGATCCCGAACGGCGGCTTCTTGCGCGCGCTCTGGTAGATGTTCTTGAAGTTGACGAAGATGCCCTGAGCGGTCTCCGGACGCAGATACGTCGCCGCCGAGCTGTCCTCCATCGGGCCGATCGCGGTCTTCATCATCAGGTTGAAGTTGCGCGGCTCGGTCAGCGTCCCGCTCATCCCGCAGTCGGGGCACTTCTCCAGCGAGGGGAGGTGATCGGCGCGGAAGCGATGCTTGCAGTTGCGGCAGTCGACCAGCTTGTCGTGGAACGCCGCCACGTGGCCTGAGGCCTCCCAGGTGCGCGGGTGCATGATGATCGAGGAGTCGAAGGCGACGACGTCGTCACGCAACTGCACGTTCTCGCGCCACCACGCGTCCTTGACGTTGCGCTTGAGGACCGCGCCCAACGGGCCGTAGTCGAAGAATCCGCCGATCCCACCGTAGATCTCGGAGGACTGGAAGATGAACCCGCGCCGCTTGGCGAGCGCGGTGATCTCCTCCATCGTGACGCGTGGTTCTTCGTCGCTGCGGGTCTCGGGTTTGGCCTGTGACATGGAACGCCCACGCGTTCGGTGCCGGGCGCCCCGCACCCTGGACTCCGCGCGCACGAGGCACTGCTCACCTCCGCGGAAAAGTCTGCGCTGCATGGACGAGCGTTGGCCCTGGACCCCGACGCCGGGCGTACCGCTGGCGATCGTGCCCACGCGGCACGGTCTCATGGCGTACAATCCGAACGATCTCTACATCGGCCGCTCGATCGAACGCTACGGCGAGTTCGGCGAACAAGAGCTGGACGTGCTGCGCACCGCGCTGCCCGAGGGCGGGATCGCCTTCGACGTCGGGGCCAACATCGGCACGCATGCCGTCGCGCTGGCGCGTCAGACCGGTCCGGCGGGTAGCGTCTTCGCCTTCGAGCCGCAGCGGGTCGTCCACGGCATGCTCGCGACGAACGCGACCCTCAACGGCCTGGGTTGGATCCACCCCATCCACGCCGCGGTCGGCGCCGCGCCGGGCGAGTTGCTGATGCCCGACTACGTCTATACGAACGAGGCAAACTACGGTGCGATCGCGCTCGGCGAGACCGAGCGCGGCTGGCCGGTGCGGGTCGTGACGCTCGACGCCTGGTGCTGGCTCCCGCGGGTCGACGTCGTCAAGATCGACGTCGAGGGGATGGAGGCCCAGGTGCTCGACGGCGCACGCGAGCTGATCGCGCGCTTCCGCCCCGTCCTGTTCGTCGAGAACGACCGTACCAGCACCTCGGTCGGCGTCCTCGAGCGGCTGCTCGCCGCCGGCTACCGCGTTTACTGGCACGTCGTGCGGCTCTTCCGCGAGGACAACTGGCGCGGCGAGCGCGAGAACGTCTTCGGGAACACCGGCACGATCAACGTGCTGTGCATCCCACGCGAGCGATCGCAGGCGGTCGACCTGCCCGAGTGCGTCGACCCACACGCAGAGCCGCCGGTTCGGCTCGCCCCGTTCTAAGGCTGCTCGGACTCGGGCACGCGCCCCGTGTAGCGCCGGCCGCGCCAGACGACGCCGCGGCCACCGAGCACGCGGGCCGTCGAGTTCAGCACGATCGCCGCGCACGCGACGTACCCGAGCGGCGCAAACCAGGCCAGTCGCCGCGGCAGGCGGACCTGCCGGACGCCGTAATCTTGGATCGCGACACCGACGGCGAGCACCAGCACGGCTTCGAGCGCGCGCAGCGGACGGCGCGCGACGAGCGCGTCGAGCCCGAGCGCGGCGGGGATGACCGAGAGCAGCGCCAACGACGCCGTCCCAAAGGCCAGCGCGACGAGGTCGCCGTCAGCGCCCAGGTACAGGTTCTTGGTGAACCCCGACCAGATCTCGCCCAACGAGGTGTACATGCGCACGCGTACGAGGCCCTCGCCGCCGGCTAGCAGGAGCCGGTAGCGGCCGTCGGTCTTCAGACGGCGCGCGAAGGCGAGGTCTTCGACGATCTCGCCGCGCAACGCGGTGTGCCCGCCGAGCGCGTCGTAGGCGGCGCGTGAGACCAACAGGTACTGCCCGTTCGCCAGCGCGTGCTCGCGGTCGGCCGGATCGTTGAGCGCGGCCATCGAGCCCGAGGCGACCAGCACCAAGCCCAGCATCGTCGGCAGGATCGCCCGCTCGGCGAACGTCCTCAGCTCCTGGTAGGTCCCCAGCGAGAGGGCGTCGACGCCACGCGCGCGGGCGAACGCGAACGCCGAGGCCGTGGCGTGCGGTGCGTGCCAGGTGTCGGCGTCGGTGAACAGCAGCCACGCGCCGCGCGCGAACCGCACGCCCTGCGCGAGCGCCCACGGCTTGCCGACCCAACCGTCGGGGAGCGGCGCGCCGCGGACGACGTGCAGGCGCGCATCCTCGGCGGCGAGCCGATCGAGGATCGCGCCGGTGCGGTCGGTCGACCGATCGTCGACCACGATCACCTCGAACGCCGGCAGGCGCTGCGCCAGCAGCGAGCGCACGCAGCGCTCGATCGCGCGCTCCTCGTCGCGCGCCGGCACGACGATCGAGAGCAACGGCGCATCGTCGAGACGATCGACCGGCGGGACGCGCAGCCAGCCGTGGGTGACCGCCGCGGCCCGGCCCGCGAACCCCACCGCGGCCAGCGCGCAGAGGTGCGTCAAACCCTCGCGCAGGCGCTCGCTCAGCGAATCGTCCGCCACGGCTCGGGCTCTCGCACGACGAACGCGGCATGCAGCTCGGGCAGCAGCCGGCGTTGCGCGGCGAAGGTCAGCAGCGCGTCGGCCTGTGCGAACGAAACCCAGCGGTGCGCGTCGTGGGCGGCATCGACCTGCACCTCGCCTTCGTCGACCCGCGCGACGAAGAACGGCACGACGACGATGCGGTCGCGAACCGGATCGTAGAACGTATCGAGCGCGCCCGCCGTATAGAGTGCCGTGATCGAGAGCCCCGTCTCCTCGAGGACCTCGCGCCGGGCCGTCTCGGTCGCGCGCTCCCCGGGCTCGATCCCACCCATCACGATCGTCCATGCCCCGGCGAAGGCGCCACGTGCTCGGTGCAGCATCAGAAGTTGCGCGTCAGCTCCGGCGCCGCGCAGCACGACCACGCCGACCGCATCGGGCCGTAGCTCGCTCACCGCGGCTGCGCCGCCAGATACGCCTCGGCGAGCTTCTTCGGCGCCCGCGCGAGCCATGCTTCAACGATCACGTCACGCAGCTCGCCGACGCCGATCGCGCCGAGCCGCACCAGCACCGCCGGGTAGCCGTCGAAATGCGGTGTCGTGAAATATATGCCCGGATCCCTAGCGAGCAACGCCTCCTTCATCTCGAGGTCCGGCGTGCGCACGCCCAGGATCGGCCCGGTCGGCGCGCTCTTTCCGAGTGCGGCCAGGTCTTGTTTCCGCAGCGGCCGCTCCCAGACGAAGCCCTTCTCCTTCACGACCCAGCTCGCCGTACCGCCGTAGGACGCGCGTTCGCAAGTCCCCGGCAGCGCCAGCGCGATCCGCCGCACATCACGCCACGTCGCCATGAATATTCCCATGTTCCGTAAGGACGAGCGGCACAGTCTCCCAAGTTCGACAAGGCGCCGCCTTGTCCTCACGGCGGAACCGCGTGATAGAAGCACGCTGGGGCGCTTCGATGGTGTCGACTGCCGGTCCGATACACCGTGCAGCTCCGGGTTCGATCCCCGGGCGTTCCAGCCGCAATGGTCCCTACTGTTGCGAAGTCGTCGTAGATGTGCTAGGGTCAGCAGGTATCGGGCCGGCAGTTCACATCGAAACGCACGAGGCGTCGCAGTAATGCGGCGCCTCGTCTCTTATTGGACGTCACGCCACGACGCAATCTTCCTCGACCACTTATCCTGCGGTGCCTCGGCTACGGACAGTCATGTCTCAGTGGGAAGGCTCTCCAGGCCTTGTCCTGTGCCGTCTTCGCGCCTGCTGAATCGCCGGGATGCTGGGACAGATAGGCAGCACCGGCGCGTGCAGCCACGATTCGGATATTCGCTCCCTCCGCAACACATGCGCGGGTGGACGCATCGTGGATCGACGGCAAGAACTGCGCGGTTGCTTGCAACTCTTTCAAGGCCTTCGCGTACTCGCCGTGGGCCATGAGGCGCTCCGCTGGACCCCAACTGGATTGGACCTTGCCGACGGCGCTATCGTCCCTGCCAAACGAGCCGCAAGCGGGCGCGACCGATGGGAACAGCAACGCGGCCAGAGCGAACGCAAGAATGCAGCGCATCTACGTGATCACGTGCCGCTGGGGCGCTTCGATGGTGTCGACTGAAGGTCTGATACACCATTCGGCCCCGGGTTCGATTCCCGGGCGCTCCAGCCGCAGCGGGCCTCGCCCGTTGCGAAGTCGTTCGAGATATGGTACCGTTGGTGACGTATCAGGCCTTCGGTTCACATCGAAACGCACGAGGCGTCGCAGTAATGCGGCGCCTCGTTCCTTATTCCATCCGCGAACCACGCCTAGCCCACCGAGGCGGCGCGCCGAGTCTTCGGTTGGGTCTCGGCGCGGAGTTGGCCGCAGGCGGCGGCGATATCGCGGCCCATCGGGGTGCGGACGGTCACCGCGACGCCGGCGTCTTCGAGTAGCTTGGCGAAGGCCCAGAGGCGTGCCTCGTCGCTCCCGCGCAGCGCGGCGTCGGGCGTGCTGTTGTACGGGATCAGGTTGACGTGGTAGAGCGGACCGCGCATGCGGCGGGCGAGCGCGCGGGCATCGTCATCACTGTCGTTGACGCCGGCCAGCATCACGTACTCGAAGAAGACCTTGCGCCGGGTTGCGCCGACGTAGCGTTCGACCGCGGCCATCAGGTCGTCGACCGAGAACTTCCGGTTGACCGGCATGATGCGCGAGCGGGTCGCGTCGGTCGGCGCGTGCAGCGAGATCGCCAAGTTCACCTGGGTGTGCTCGTCCGCGAACCGATCGATCTTGTCGACCAAGCCGACGGTCGAGATCGTGATGTGCCGGTGCCCGAGGCCAAACCCGTGCGGGTCGTGCAGGAGCGCGACCGCGTCCATCACGGCCTCGTAGTTGGCGAACGGTTCGCCCATCCCCATGAACACGACGTTGGTGATCTTCTTCTCACGCAGCGCGAGTTCGCGCGCGAAGAACCGCGCCTGGTCGAAGATCTCGGTCGCGCTCAAGTTCCGCGTGAAGCCGGCCTGACCGGTCGAGCAGAAGGTGCAGGCATAGGCGCAGCCGGCCTGCGAGGAGATACAGACCGTCGTGCGGCCGCCGTGGTGCTCCATCAGGACCGCCTCGACTTCGTTGCCGTCATGCAGCCGGAAGAGCGCCTTGGTGGTCTGCCCGTCGTTGGAGCGTTGCACGACGGTCGGCTCGACGCTCTCCAGCGCGAAGCTCTCGGCGCTCAGCGCCGCGCGCAGTTCCTTGGGCAGCGTCGTGATCGCCTCGAGGTCGGCGGCGAGCTCCTTGGTCGCGGCGCGGTAGAGCTGGTCGAGCCGGTAGCCGCGCAGGTCGTGCGCGGCGGCGAATGCGGCCGCGTCGGCATGGCCGGCCGGCCGCGCCTTCTCGGCGATCCACAGGTCCCGGGGAGTGGGCATGACGGCACATTCTACCACGAGGCGCGTCCCGCTCGGCGAGCGCTTCGGTCGCACGCGCGTTAGCCGAAGAGCGACTCCTGGGCCGGTGGCGGCTCGGGCGGCGATTCGGGGACGACGGCTAAGCGGTCGCGGACCTGCTTGAGGTCGTTCCAGACCAGCCGCTTGACCTCGGTCATCGCGCCGCCGGTCTGGCGCAGCACGTAGGCCGGGTGAAACGTCGCGATGAGTGGGATCCCGAGCGGCCCGTCGTGCCAGTGGCCACGCTGCTTGGTGATCGAGAAGCGTTCGCCGAGGAACGATTTGGCCGCAGGCGCTCCCAGCGCGAGGATGACGCGCGGCCGCAGCAGCGTGATCTGGTCGTCCAAGTACGGACGGCAGTTACGCATCTCGTCGGGCGTCGGCGCGCGGTTGGCCAAGCGATGGCCGACGTCGATCGTCGGCCGGCACTTGACGGTATTGCAGATGTAGACGTCCTCGCGGGGCAATCCGATCGCGAGCAGCATCTTGTCGAGCAGCTCGCCGGCCCGCCCGACGAACGGCCGGCCCAACTTGTCTTCGGTCTCGCCGGGACCTTCACCGACGACCATCAGCGCCGCGCACGGATCGCCTTCGCCGAAGACGCTGTTGCGGCGGGTCGCGCCGATCTCGCACTTGCGACAAGCCGCGACGACGGCCGCCATCCGGTCGAGCTCGTGCAGGCGGCGCGTCCGTTCGGCGAGGCTCACCGCGGCGCGGTCCCCGGCGGCGGCTCGAGCAGGACGGCCTGCCCGAAGGCGAGCACGCGCGTCCCGCCGTCGGGGCCCTCGGTGGCTTGGAACTGCAGCCCGATCACGCCGTTCGCGCCCAGGTCCGCGGCCTTGTGCAGCAGCGCGTCGAGCGAGTCGGCGCGCGCGCGCTCCGCATCGGTCAGGAACTCGAGCGGCGCCAGCCCGATCAGCGCGCCGATACTGCGAAAGGTCTGCCGCAGGACGTTGCGCGGGCGGCTGCCCTGTCCGTACGCGTAGCCGAAGGATCGCACGATACGGTACCCTTCGACCCGCTCGAACGTCGTCACCGCCTCCGGCGTGATCGCCATCAGCGCAAGAGCCTGCGACCGAGCACGACGGCGCCGGCAACCACGCCGGCGTAGAGCGCGTAGCGTCCGACCAACGCACCGACCAGGCTGTAGTACCAGGCGCGTCCGTGATGTTTGATCCAGTACGCGCGGCGCGAGCGCTGCTTGCGGCGCTCGACGTTGTACTGGCCGCGCGCGCTGCCCATCCCCTCGTGGATGGCCTCGCTGGCCGGGACGAACCACGTCTCCCAACCTGCCGCGGCGGCCCGCTTGGCGAAGTCGACCTCCTCGTGGTACAGGAAGAAGCGCTCGTCGAACGGGCCGATCTCGGTCAGCAGCGCGCGCCGGATCGCGAGCGCCGCCCCGATCGCGAGATCGACCCGGCGCGGCGCGGTGTAAGCGAAGTCGCGCAGACCAGCGCCGTTGGCGTAGCGCCGCAGGAGCGGCAGCTCACCCCACGCGCTCGAGCGCAGAAACGCGCCGGTCCAGGTATCGAACTCGCCGACCGACGACTGGATCGTCCCGTCGTAGTTGTAGATGCGCGAGCCGGCGATCCCGCAGCGCGGATGCGCGTCGAGGAAAGCGACGATCTCGGCCAACGCGCCGTCCTTCAGCTCCGCGTCGGGGTTGAGCAAGAACACGTACGGCGAGCCGGTTACCGCGAACGCGCGGTTGCAGGCGGCGCCGAAGCCGAGGTTGGCGCCGTTCTCGACGATCCGCACCCGCGCGCCGTAGCGCGCGCGCAGGAAGTCGCGCGATCCGTCGCTCGAGCCGTTGTCGGAGACGACGACTTGCGCGAAGGCCGGATCGGCTCGCACCTCGGCCAGCGCGAAGACGGAGTCGAGCGCGGTCGCGATCTTGTCCCGATCGTTCCAGCAGACCACGATGACGTCGATCCGGGCCACTAAGCGGCGTCGCCTCCGACCGGGGCGAAGCGGTTGCGGTTCTGCAGGTAGGGCCAGATGAAGCCGTCGAGGTCGCCCTCGAGGACCTGCTGCGCGCTGCCGGTCTCGACGTTGGTGCGCAGATCCTTGACCAACTGGTACGGGTGCAACACGTAGGAGCGGATCTGCGAGCCCCATTCGTTGGCGCGCCGCTCGCCGCGGATCTCGATCAGCTTCTGCTCCTGTTCCTCACGGGCGCGCTGCACCAGCTTCGCGCGCAGGATACCCAGCGCCAGGTCGCGGTTCTGTATCTGCGAGCGCTCCTGCTGCGAGGCGACGACGATCCCGGTCGGAAGGTGCGAGATGCGGATCGCGGATTCGGTCTTGTTGACGTACTGGCCGCCGGCGCCGCTGGCCTTGAACGTCTCGACCTTGAGGTCCTCGGGTTTGATCTCGACGTCGGCCGCGTCGCCATCCTCCATCTCGGGGACGACGTCGACCTCGGCGAACGACGTTTGGCGGCGGCCCTGGTTGTCGAACGGCGACATGCGCACCAGCCGGTGGACGCCACGCTCGGACTCGAGCATCCCGTACGCGTTCTTCCCGCGCACGATGAAGGTGATCGAGCGCAGACCGGCCTCCTCGCCCGGCGCCTCTTCGACGACGCGCGCGTCGTAGCGGTGGTTCTCCGCCCAGCGCAGGTACATGCGGCCGAGCATCTGCGTCCAGTCGGCGGCGTCGGTGCCGCCGGCCCCGGCGCGGATCGTCACGATCGCGCCGTGCGAGTCGTACGGGCGGTCGAAGTTGGCCGCCATCTCGAGCTCGTCCAGCGCGGTCGTCGCGCGCGCGATCATCGCGTCGGCCTCGCCCTCGGCGCCCGCCTCGTCGCCCAGGACGTCCAGCGTCTCGGCGGCGTCGTCGAGCGCGGCCGCGACGGCGTCGATCGCGTCGAGATCGGTCCGCAGGTCGGCGATGCGCTTCATGACCCCGCGCGCCTGGTCGGGGTCGGTCCAGAAGTCGTCGGCGCGGGAGCGCGCCTCGAGCTCGGCTACGGTGCGGCGCTTGGCCGCATTGTCAAAGCCGCTCCTTCAGGGCGCTCAGGCGCTCGCGGGCACGATCGATGGCGACGAGTTGGGCATCGGACACGGCAAGCCCGGGTTCCGCCGAGCGGGCGAGGGGACCTGTGGCTGCGAAGCCGACGCGCGATGCCAGCGCTGCTGCTCTGCCCCGACGCGGTGTTCGACGGCGAGGCCCGTCGGGCGGGCTGGTCGGTCCTGATCGACGGCGAGCGGATCGTCGCGGCCGGCCCCAGCCTCGCCGCACCCGACGGCGCGCGGCGGGTCGATCTGAGCGGCACGACGCTGCTGCCCGGACTGATCGACCTGCACACCCATCTCTTGCTGCGCCCCTACGACCAGCGCTCGTGGGACGATCAGGTGCTGCGCGACCACGAGTCGCTGCGCGTCGCGCGCGCGGTCCCGGCGCTCGCTCGGACGCTGGCCGCCGGCTTCACCACCGTGCGCGACTTGGGGACCGAGGGCGCCGGTGAGGCCGATGTCGGGCTGCGGCGCGCGCTCGAGGAGGGCGCGATCGTCGGGCCGCGGATGGTCGTGGTCACCCGCGCGATCGTCGCTGCCGGCTCCTACGCCCCGAGCGGGTTCGTCCCGGAGTGCGCCGTCGTGCAGGGTGCCGAGGAGGTCGACGGGCCGGAATCGATCGCCCGGGTCGTGCGCCGCCAGATCGCGCGCGGCGCCGATTGGATCAAGGTCTACGCCGACCTGAGGTACGGGCCAAGCGGCCTCGCGCGACCGACCTTCTCGCAAGACGAGCTGGCGCTGATCGTGCAGATCGCGACCGACGCGGGTTGCCCGGTCGCCGCGCACGCGAACACCGCCGAGGCGATGCGCCGCGCGGCGCTGGCCGGCGTCGCGAGCATCGAACACGGCAACGGCGGGACGCCGGAGATCTTCGCGCTGATGGCCGAGCGCGGCGTCGCCTACGTCCCGACCCTGGCCGCCTACGCCGCGATCTGGCGCTACCGTGGCCTCGCCCCCGACGATCCGGCGTTCGCGGCCAAGCGCGCGGCCTTCGCCGCCGCGCGGGCCAGCGGCGTGACGATCGCGAACGGCAGCGACATCGGCGTCTTCCCGCACGGCGAGAACGCCTGGGAGTTGGAATTGCTGGTCGAGCACGGCTGTACGCCCCTCGAGGCGCTGCGCGCAGCGACCGCCACCGCCGGCCGCGTGCTGCGCCGCGACGATCTCGGCGTCGTGCGCGCCGGCGCGCTGGCCGATTTGGTCGCCGTCGACGGCGACCCGACCGCCGCGATCGGCGCGCTGCGCCGCGTCCGCGCCGTCTGGAAGGCAGGCGTCAACGCCGATGGATGAGCACGGCAAAGACGGCGCCGGCGAGCGCAGCCTGTACGACAACGTCGACTATCGCGACCGGGGGATTCTCTGGCTGCGCTGGGACGAGGCGACCCAGGACTTCATCGCCGACAAGGGCCGGCCGGTCTTCGTGTTCGTGGCCAGTCAGGATCCACTCATCCGGCCCGTTCTCAGCGCCCTGCTCCACGCGATGCCGCGCAACGACAAGCTCCGCGTCCTCCTGCACGAGCAGTTCCCCGCGTTGTTCCTCGAAGCCGACGCCATCCCCGAGCATCTCGAGTCGCTCGGCGCCGGCAGCTCGTATCACGTCGCCGTGCTCTCACCCGCCGGTTTGACCCCGCTCGCCGTCATCGATCCCTTCAGCCGCGATCCCGACGAGCTCGTCGAGACCATCGCCCAAGTCCTCGAACGCCTGGTCGGAATCTGGCCCTAAGCGAACGTCCACGCCGCCACCGAAAGGAGTGAGGCTGATGCGTTTTCTCAGTGACGATCAACTCGCCGACCTGCTCCCAGCCGAGGAGTACAGCTTCCCATCGCCGATCCCGACGCAGATCGTCGCCAGCGAAGAGTACTTTCCGCCGCCGCAGAGCGAACGCCAGCGCGAAGTCCAAGCGCGGCTGGCCCACCTGGCCGACGAGCTGGCGCGCAAGCAGGGACTCTCGCGGCGCCGCTTCTTTCAAACCGCGGCCGGGATGGCCGCCGCCTTCGTCGTGATGAATCGCGTCTACGGCGGGCTGTTCGACGCCCTACCGGCCGAGGCCGCCGATCCGGACCTGGCCAACGAGCGCGCCGCGTCGCTGGCGCATCAGTTCATCATGGACACCCACACGCATTTCTTGCGCGACGACACGCGGCTCTACAACTTCGTGAAGATGCGCGAAGCCGTCGGCCAGGCGGGTTGGAACAGCGAGCTGACCGGAAAGACGCAGACGATCGAAGATCTCAAGTACAACAACTACGTCAAGGAGATCTTCATGGACAGCGACACGAAGGTCGTGTTGCTGACCAATGCGCCGTCAGAGAACCCGAGTGACTGGTTCCTGACCAACGACATGGTGTTCGACACGCGGGCGCGGGTCAACAAACTCGCCGGGCGCAAGCGGATGCTCGCGCACTACACGATCACGCCGGGCTATCCGGGCTGGCTCGAGGGGATCGACAAGGCGATCGCCGTGTACCGCCCCGACTCCTGGAAGGGCTACTCGATCGGCGACAACACTCACAAGGAGTCGAGTCACTTCCCGTATCGCCTCGACGACGAGAAGCTGATGTATCCGGCCTACGAGAAGTTCGTCAAGTCGGGCATCAAGAACGTCTGCGTGCACAAGGGGCTGTTCAACGAGGACACCGAGAAGCAGTTCCCCAACCTGCGGCCGTACGTCGACGTGCGCGACGTCGGGCAGGCGGCCAAGGACTGGCCGCAGCTGAACTTCATCATCTATCACTCAGCCTACCGGCACGTCGGCGCTCCGCCGCCCGTCGCGATGGCCGAGTGGGACCAAACCGGCCGCTCGTCGTGGGTCAGCGATCTGGCCGAGATCCCGGCCAAGTACGGCGTCACCAACGTCTACGGCGATCTGGGCCAGCTCTTCGCCTTCTGCACCGTCGCCGAGCCGCGGCTGGCGGCGGCGATCATGGGCACCCTGATCAAGGGCCTGGGCCGCGACCACGTCATCTGGGGGACCGATGCGATCTGGACCGGCTCGCCGCAGTGGCAGATCGAAGGCTTCCGCCGCCTCGAGATCCCGGCCGACATGCAAGCCAAGTACGGCTTCGAACCGCTCGGTCCGGCCGACGGCCCGCTCAAGCGCGCGATCTTCGGCGAGAACGTCGCCAGGCTGTACGACTTCTCACCCGTCGCCTTCAAGGAGCGCAGCGACCCACTCGACGACCTGAAAACCGCCTACGCCGCGAACGGCCCCGGCCGCAGCAACCTGCGCTACGGCTTCATCCGAAAGCCGGCCGTGTAAGGAGGAGTGAGTCTGAGCTACTCCCTTGCGGCACCCAATCGCCGTAGATTGAGTTGAGCCCGCTCGAGATCGGGCTGCTCGGCGCAAGGAGCAAAGACGATGACTTTACCTTTGGCTAACCACTATTCTCGTCGTCGCTTCGTCCAAACCGTGGGCGCAAGTCTTGTCGGAGGAGAGCTACTCGGCATGTCATCAGTCGATGCACAAACGGAGACCACCTCAACGACCTTGACGCCGGTGTCGCACGGCGCGAATACGTCGTTCCCCGCGATCAAGCAAATCAACGCCGGGCCGTTGAACATCGGTTATGCCGAAGCCGGCCCCGCCGACGGACCAGCCGTCATCTTGTTACACGGTTGGCCGTACGACATTCACAGTTATGTCGACGTTGCGCCGATCTTGGCCAAGGCCGGCTATCGCGTCATCGTTCCCTATCTGCGCGGCTACGGTTCGACGACGTTTCTGTCGAGCAGCACCGTCCGAAATGGGCAAGAGGCTGCGGTGGCGACCGACGTCATCGCTCTGATGGATGCGCTCAACATCAAGACCGCGATCCTCGGCGGCTACGATTGGGGCGCGCGCACGGTCGACATCGTGGCGGCACTGTGGCCGGAACGCTGCAAGGCGCTCGTCTCCGTGAGCGGTTACTTGGTCACCGATCTGCCCGCAAACAAAAAGCCGCTGCCGCCGGCCGGCGAGTACGCCTGGTGGTACCAGTACTACTTTTCGACGGAGCGTGGCGTGCTGGGCTACGCGCAGTATCGGCACGACTTCGGAAAACTCATCTGGAAGATCGTCTCGCCGAAGTGGGACTTCGACGATGCGACGTACGACCGAAGCGCCAAGGCCTTTGAAAATCCGGACCACGTCGCGATTGTCGTCCACGACTACCGCTGGCGCCTGAGCCTAGCCCCGGGCGAGCCGCGCTACGACGACCTGCAAAAGAAGCTCGCGGCGAAGCCGGTCATCACCGTGCCGACGATTACGATCGCCAGCGATTTCGATGGAGCGCTCGCCAGCGGCGCCGCGTACCGCAGCAAGTTCTCGGGGAAATACGCACACCGCATCTTCCACGGCATCGGCCACAACGTACCGCAAGAAGCCCCCCAAGCATTCGCTCAGGCCATCATGGACGCTGCCTCGCTAACCTGATCGTCAGGCCGCTGCGCCGTGGCAGCGCTTGTACTTCTTCCCGCTGCCGCAGGGGCAGAGTTCGTTGCGGCCGACTTTCTCGCCGCCGGTCACGGCAGCCGGCTTGGGCTTCGCGCCGTCGCCGTCGCCGAGATTCGTGCGCACGTGGGTCGGCTCGTATTTGGGCGCGGGGCCGAGTAGCCGCTCCGCCGTCGCGGCGTCCAACCGCGGCTGGGCGAGCGACTCGGTGGCCGCGGCCAGCGGCAGCGGCGCGATCTCGCCGCTGGGGACCGGCGCGAACTGCGGCATCGCGAAGCCGTCGCCGCCCGGCGGCCCGTCAGCGGCACCGTCCGGCGGTGGACCGACCTCGACGCGCATCGCGAAGACGGCTTTGATCGCTTCGTCGGCGATGTTGTTCTTGAGGTCTTCGAAGATCTCGTAGGCCTCTTTTTCGTACTCGACGCGCGGGTCTTTCTGACCGTAGCCGCGCAACCCGATCCCGCTCTTGAGCGCGTCCATGATGTAGAGGTGGTCGACCCACAGCCGGTCGATGATTGGCAGCATGATGTACTGCGACTCGACCATCCGCATCAGCTCGGCGCCGACCTCGGCCTCCTTCGTCTCGTAGGCCGCCAGCGCCAGGGCGAACATCCGCTCCTTCATCCCCTCGCGGTCGAGCTTCTCCAGCTCCTCGACCGCGATCTTGTCCTTGACCGGGAAGATCAGGTCGAGCTCGTCGATGATCGCCTGGAGCTTCCATTCCGAGGGGTGCTCCTCTTCGGGGGCACCGGTGTCGACGGCGTAGCCGGCCTTGCGGCGCAGCGTGTCGACGAAGAAGTCGCGAAGTGGCTGACCCGCGAGCACCCGGCGCCGCTCGGCGTAGATGATCTCGCGCTGCTTGTTCATGACGTCGTCGTACTCGAGCACCGACTTGCGGATCTCGTAGTTGTGATTCTCGACCTTCGACTGTGCGTTCTCGATCGAGCGGCCCAAGAGGCCGGATTCGAGCGGCGTCTCGTCGGTGAACTTGACGAAGTCCATCATCTTCTGCAGCCGCTCTTGACCGAACAGCCGCATCAGCTCGTCCTCGAGTGCGATGTAGAAGCGGGTCGACCCCGGATCGCCTTGGCGGCCGGCGCGGCCGCGCAGCTGGTTGTCGATCCGGCGCGACTCGTGGCGCTCGGTGCCGATGATGTGCAGACCGCCGGCCTCCGGCACGCCGGAACCGAGCTTGATGTCGACGCCGCGGCCGGCCATGTTGGTCGCGATCGTCACCGCCGCCGGGACCCCGGCGTCCTTGATGATCTGCGCTTCCTGCTCGTGGTACTTCGCGTTGAGGACGTTGCACTCGACGCCGCGCCGGCGCAGCATCAGCGCGAGCCGCTCCGACTTCTCGATCGAGCGCGTCCCGACCAGCACCGGGCGCGTCTTCTCGTGCTCGGTGATGATGTCTTCGATGACGGCGTTGAACTTCGCTTCTTCGCTGCGGTAGACGATGTCTTGGTGGTCCTTGCGCTTGACCGACTGGTTGGGCGGCAGCACGACCACGGAGAGGCCGTAGATCTCGCGGAACTCCCGCTCCTCGGTCTTGGCCGTCCCGGTCATCCCAGCCAGCTTGTCGTAGAGGCGGAAGTAGTTCTGGAAGGTGATCGTCGCGAGCGTCTGGTCCTCGCTGCGAACGTTCAACCCTTCCTTCGCTTCGATGGCCTGGTGGATGCCGTCGGAGTAGCGGCGGCCGTACATCAGCCGGCCGGTGAACTCGTCGACGATGATGACTTCGCCATCCTTGACGATGTACTGCTGGTCCTTGTGGAAAAGGTGCCAGGCCTTGAGCGCGGCGTTGAGCTGATGGGTCAGCTCGAGGTTGCGCTGATCGTAGAGATTGCCGATCCCCAGCATCTTCTCGACCTTGGCGACGCCCTTCTCGGTGATCGGCACGGCGTGCGACTTCTGGTCGACGCTGAAGTCCTCGTCCTTGACCAACCGCGGGATGATCTTGGCGAACTGGCCGTACAGCTCGGTCGCGTCGTGACCCTGGCCGCTGATGATCAACGGCGTGCGCGCCTCGTCGATCAAGATCGAGTCGACCTCGTCGACGATCGCGAAGGTCAGGTGCCGCTGGACCATCTGGTCGAGCGCCCACGCCATGTTGTCGCGCAGGTAGTCGAAGCCGACCTCGTTGTTGGTGACGTAGGTGATGTCGGCGTCGTAGGCCGCTTTGCGGGTCGCGTGATCGAGGTCGTGCTGGATCACGCCGACGCTCAGGCCGAGCGAGGTGTAGATCGGGCTCATCCACTCGGCGTCGCGCTTGGCCAAATAGTCGTTGACGGTGACCAAGTGGGCGCCCTTACCGGTCAGCGCGTTGAGGTAGATCGGCAAGGTCGCGACGAGCGTCTTGCCCTCACCGGTGCGCATCTCGGCGACGTTGCCTTCGTGCAGCGCCTGACCGCCCATGATCTGGACGTCGAAGTGCCGCATCCCCAGCGTCCGCTTCCCGACCTCGCGCACGACGGCGAAGGCCTCCGGCAGGAGCTGATCGAGCGTCTCGCCGCGCTCCAGGCGCGCCTTGAACTCGGCGGTCTTCCCACGCAGGTCGTCGTCCGAGAGGGGCGCGACCGAGGGCTCGAGCGCGTTGACGCGTTCGACGGTCCGGCGGAGGCGCACGAGCTCCCGCTCGTTACCGTCGAACAGGGTCTTAAGGAAGGCCATACGGGATACAACTCATTCGGCGAGCGGATCGGTTCCTCATCGGAGCGCCTCGGCGTCGAGCGAGATCTTGGCCGGCGTGTTCAGCTCGGCCGCGCCGCTCCGCGAGAGCAGCGCTCCGACGGTTACGAAGGTATACCCGGCCCGGCGGTAGCGGGTGACGAGTTGCGGGAGCACCGCGCAGGTGCCGGTTCGGCCGCTGTGCAGCAGGACGATCTCGGGGGCGGTGGCGTGGCTCAGCAGGTGCGCCAGCAGGATCGACGGCGCGATCGCCCGCCAGTCGCCCGGATCGTCGTTCCACAGGATCGTATCGAAGCCGGCGGCCTGCGCCGCCTCGATCGTCGCCAGCGTGTAGCGCCCGTGGGGCGGCCGGAAGAAGCGGGCTTCCGACGGCTGGGGGGCGATGGAGTCGAGCACGCCCGCGCCCAGCTGCAGCTCGGCGGTGACGCCGGCGGGGCTGAGCCGGTCGAGGTCGGGGTGGGTCAGCGTGTGGTCGCCGATCTCGTCGCCGGCCGCCGCGATCGCCCGGGCCAGGTCGGGGAACTGCTCGGCGTCGCGCCCGATGAGAAAGAATGTGGCCGGGACCCGCAGGTCGTGCAGCGTCTGCAATAAGAGCGGCGTGACGATCGGATAGGGGCCGTCGTCGAACGTCAGCGCGACCAGGCGTGGCCGGTCGGCCGCCGCGGCGCGGGCGCCGCCGGTCAGCGCGCGCAGCCGCGCGCCGAGCGAGGGCTGGACGAGCGCCGCGGCGTCGGCCGCGCGCAGGATGACGGCCGGGCGCAGTAGGTCGTCCGACTTGGTCCACAGGCGCCGCCCCGCATAGCCGAGGAACGCCAGCGCCGCCAGCGCGAGCACCGCGGCAACGAGGGCCCGCCTCACGTCAGGGCGGCGTGCTGGCGGCCGGCGTGACCGAGACGGTGGCCAGGGCGGCGGCGTAGTCCTTGCCGACGATCACGATCACGACCGGATGCGGCCCCGGCGTCGCGTCGGTGGCCGGCGAGACGACCGCGTCGGGCAAGCCGAGGTCGGCCCGGACTCGTTCGCCGACCAGCGGGACGGTCGTCGCCGGCCGGATTTGGGTCGTGTCGTAGGTGAAGGCGTCGGCGTTGCCTACCGTGTCGACGACGTACCCGGCCCGCCGCAGCTTCGCGGCCGCCGTGCCGGCGAGCCCCTTGATGCCGCTGCCGTTCTGCACGATCAGGTGGATGCCGGCCGGCTTGACCGCCGCCATCGCCTCGGGCGGCGGCGAGGGGGGACTGCCGTAATCGCCCAGCAGCTCGGCGACGAAGCGTGCCTTCTGCGCCTGGTCGGGGATCAGTACCTCGCCGCCCAAGCGCGTCATCTCGGTGCCGGTGTAACCGATCGTGTCCATCTTGCTCAGCAGCTGTGCCGGCTTGACGTCCTTGAAGGCGACGGCCAGCGACTTCTCCTGATCGAAGGTCAGGTCGGTCTTCACGTTGCGGTTCACCACGCCGAGCAGCTCGGGGATGTGCGTGATGTCGTTGAACTTGTTCGCTTGCAGCTTGGCCAGGATGATGCGGATGACTTGTTGCTGGCGTTTGGTGCGGCACGGGTCGCTGCACGCGTCGTGGCGGAACCGGCTGTAGGCCTGCGCCTGATAGCCGTTCATGTGGTACAGCCCGGGCTTGAAGTGGATGTGCAGGTGACCCCAGCTATCGTCGTAGTTCATCGCCTCGGTCACCGGCACGTCGATCCCGCCGATCGCGTCGACGACGTCCTTGAGCCCGGCGGTGTTGATGACGACGTAGCGGTCGAAGTGCCGCCCGTTGGGGAGCGTCGGCATCCCCAGAAAATCACCGATGACCTGGTCGGCCAGCCTGGCCCCACCGTCCGAGTACGCCTCGTTGATCTTGGTCATGTGCCCGTTGATGACGGCGCCCGTGTCGCGCAGGACCGAGAACAGCTTGACGGTGCGCGAGGGGAAGTCCATCCCCGCGACCATGATCGTGTCGCTGCGCGAGTGCGACGAGAACGGTTGGTCCGTGCTGGTGTAGTCGTAGTCGATGCCCATGACCAGCAAGTAGATGCGATCCTTGCCGAACGCGTCTTGCGGAGAGGGGACGAAATAGCTGATCGCCGCGTCGGAGAAGCTGCTGTGCGTTTGGAGCATGCGCAGCGCGACGGCGCCGAAGGCCAGGCCGACCACAATCAGCAGTCCGCCGGCCACATAGTGAAGCACGTGGCGTAGCCGTTCGCCGGTGCGGTTGACGGCGCGGCGTTGCGCCCGACGCCGTGGTCCGCCGCCGGGCGACGGCGGCGGATCGGCGATGACGTACTTGCTCACCGCGCGGCAACCGCCGCCGGCACCAGCGTCCCGTAGAAGTCGAAGGCGGTGTTCCCTTCGAGCCGCACGTCGACGAACGTCCCCGGCTCGACCGCGCCGGCAAACGCAACGACGCCGTCGACGCCCGGCGCTTCACCCGCCGAACGACCGACCAGCACCGTCTGCGCCTGCAGCCCGACCGCCAGCGGATCGGTGCGGCGCAGCGTGCGGCGCTCCTCGACCAAAACCGATACCGTTTGCCCGAGGCGCGCCGCGCGGGCGCGTTCCGAGGCGCGGCGCTGTGCATCGCGCAACCGCAGCAGGCGACGGCGCTTCTCGCGCTGCGCGACCTGGCCGTCGAGCAGCGCGCCCGGCGTCCCCTCTTCGCGCGAATAGGTGAAGAAGCCGACCCGGTCGAGCTCCGCGCGCCCGATCCACGCTTCCAGCTCGGCGACGTGTTCCTCGGTCTCGCCGGGGAAGCCGACGATGAACGTCGAGCGCATGGTGATCCCCGGGATGCGCCGGCGGAACTCCTCGATGATCTCCAGATACCGCGCGCCGTTGGCCGGCCGCAGCATCCCGCGCAACACCGGCGCGCTGACGTGCTGCAACGGCATGTCCATGTACGAACAGACCTTCGGCAGCTCGGCCATGGCGTCGATCAGCTCGCTGTCGACGGTCGCCGGGTAGAGGTAGAGCAGCCGGATCCAGTCGAGCCCGTCGATCGCGTGCAGCTGGCGCAACAGGTGCGCCAGGCCGCCGCGGCGCCAACCGCGGTCGCGGCCCCACATCGAGGTGTCCTGGGCGATCAAGATCAGCTCTTTGGTCCCACTCGCCGCCAGCGCGCGCGCCTCGGCCAGAATCGATTCCTCGCTGCGCGAGCGGAAGCGGCCGCGCAGCTGCGGGATGATGCAGAACGTACACGGGTGATCGCAGCCTTCGGCGATCTTCAGGTAGGCCGTCGCGCGCGGCGTCGTGACCAGGCGCGGGAGGAAGTCGTGCTCGGGTTCGGCTTCGAAATCGAGCCGGACCGGCTTGCGGCCGGCGCGCGCGTCGTCGAGCAGCTCGGCGATCGAGGCGTAGGCGCCGGTGCCGATCACGCCGTCGATCTCGGGGATCAGCGACTGCAGCTCATCGCCGAAGCGCTGCGAGAGACAGCCCGCGACGATCAGTTGCTGTCCCGGGCGCTTGCGCTCGGCGTGTTCGAGGATCGTCTGGGTCGACTCGGCTTTGGCCGGGTCGATGAAAGCGCAGGTGTTGATGACGACCGCGTCTGCCTCGTCGGCCTGCGGGACGAGCGCCCAGCCCGCCGCGCCGAGCTTCGCGATCATCACCTCGGAATCGACCAGGTTCTTCGCGCAGCCCAACGAGACGAACGAAACAGTCGGCGTGCGCTCGGCGGCCGGGGCGGAGCGCCGTGTCATCGATAGTTCACGAATTGGAGCGGTAGCTCGAAGTCCAATGCTTTCAAGAGTGTGATCACTTTTTGCAGATCGTCCTTGGACTTGGCTGAGACGCGGATCTGGTCGTCCTGGATCTGGGCCTGCACTTTGAGCTTGGCCCCCTTGATCGCCTCGAGCAGCGGCTTGGCCTTGTCCTTGGGGAGGCCGGCCCGGACGACGATCTTCTGGCGCACGTGGCCGCTTGCCGCCGGCTCCGGCGGTTGAGGATCGAACGCCTTGAGATCGATCCCTCGCTTGACCGCCTTCGATTGCAGGATGTCCCACACGTTCTTGAGCTTCAGGGTATCGTCGGCCAGCAGCGTGATCGTCCCACCGGCCTCCTCGATCGACGCGATCGAGTGCTTAAAATCGAAGCGGCCCGCGATCTCCTTGCGGGCCTGGTTGAGGGCGTTGTCGAGTTCTTGCGCGTCGACGCGCGAGACGACGTCGAACGAGGAGTCGGAAGGCATTGCTCGTGTGTAGTGTCCCCAGGATCAGAGGGTGTAGCGCTGCTCGACGACGTCGCCGCTTTTGCCCAGCGGGGGCAGCGTGCGCCCGTCGACGACCAGTCGAACCCCGCCCGCGTTGCCGATCCGGACGTCGGCGACGTGGCCGCTGAACGACTTGGCCACCCCGGCCGGCAGAATCCCTTCGACAACCGTCGCACCGTCGACGGTCACCCGCACCCAGGACGGCGCGGTCACCTGGATCGAGAGCTTGTGCTGGGGAGGAGGGGTGGCCGTTGGGGTCGGGAGCGGGGTCGGCGAGTCGGGCGCGGTCGCGGCCAGGGACCCCGAGGCGGAGGCCGCGGGCTGCGGGGCAGCGGTCGCCTGGGCGACGTCGGCGGTCCCGCGGCCCTGCTGGACGTACATGACGTACTCGACCACGACGAATGCCACCAGGAGCAGAGCGACCAAGGTCCCGGCGATCGCCCACGGCGAGAGCCGGCCGCCCTCGTGCTCGCCCGTCGCGCTCGGGGCCGCCGCGATCCGCTCCGGGGGGACCACCTCGTTGAAGTGCGCGACGGCGGCCTCGGCGTCGAGCCCCAGAAAGCGCGCGTAGGTGCGCAGGAAGCCGCGGACGTAGACCGGCGCGCCGATCGACGACCAGTCCTCGGTCTCGATCGCGTTCAGGTAGACGGACCGGATGTGGATCTGTTCGGCGACGTCCGAGAGCGTGAGTCCGCGCGCTTCCCGCGCGCTTCGGAACCCGTCCCCCAGCGCAGGCATGATCGCACCTTTGCGGGCGCACCCCGTTCTCCTGGTCCGGTGTTACAAGCGACGACGATGGAACGAACGCGCGTCGTCGCCGCGATGAGCGGCGGCGTCGATTCGGCGGTGGCGGCCGGCCTCTTGGTGGAGGCCGGCTTCGACGTGGTCGGCGTGACGATGAAGATGTACGCGCCGACGAAGCCCACGCACGCCAAGTCCTGCTGCGGGGCCGAGGACTTCGACGATGCGCGGCGCAGCGCCGCGGCGCTGGGGATCCCGCACTACGTGCTGGACTTCGAGGCGACGTTCCGGCGCGGCGTGATCGAGCGCTTCGCCCGCGACTACACGGCCGGCCGTACGCCCAACCCGTGCGTCGCCTGCAACAACGAGGTCAAGCTCGGGACGCTGCGCGCCTATGCCGACCGGCTGGGCGCCCGCTACGTCGCGACCGGCCACTACGCGCGGCTCGTCCAGGCCGCCGACGGCCCGCACCTCTACCGCAGCGCCTCACCGAAGGACCAGGCCTACGCGCTGGCCCAACTCACCCCGGCACAGCTCGGCGGTCTTCTTCTCCCGCTCGGCGAGTCGACCAAGGAGCAGACGCGCGCGCACGCGACGCGGCTCGGGCTGGCGGTGGCCGACAAGACCGAGTCGCAGGACATCTGCTTCGTCGAGGGCGGCGACTACCGCGAGGTGTTGGCGCGGCTGGCACCCCAGACCGCCCAGCCGGGCGAGGTCGTCACCGCCGACGGCGCCGTCGTCGGCGCGCACGCGGGGGTCGGCGGCTACACGGTCGGCCAGCGCCGCGGCTTGCCGCCGTCGGCCGACGGGCCACGCTACGTGACCCGCGTCGACGCCGCCACCAACACCATCGTGATCGGGCGCGCGGACGAGCTCGCCGTCGACGGCCTCGACGCCGACGAGCTGAACCTGATCCGCCCGGAGCGCTTCGCCGGCGGCGCCGCCGAGGTGCTGGCGATGACGCGCTACCGCGCGGTTCCGGCCGCCGCGCGCGCCGCACTGGCCGACGACGGAACGCTGCGGCTGACCTTCGCCGAGCCGCAACGCGCGGTCAGCCCGGGCCAGCTCGTCGCGCTGCTCGCCCTCGACGGCCGCGAGGTCCTGGGCGCCGCGACGATTCGCGCCGCGGCGTAACCGTCGGCGACGCCGGTCAGGCGGTAGCGAGCGCGACGTCGTCGCGCAGGTTCCAGTACGTGTCGCGGATGACCGGAACGAAGCCGGCGCCGCGGATCGTCTCTTCGAGCTGCGCGCGCGTCGCCTCGTTGCCGCCGCCGGCGTCGTGGACGACCTGTTCCTCGATGATCGTCCCGCCCATGTCGTCGCAGCCGTAGAACAGCGCGAGCTGACCGAGCTTGAGCCCGGGCGTGAGCCAGGAAGCCTGCAGGTGCGGCAGGTTGTCGAGGAAGAGCCGCGCGACGGCCAGCACGCGCAGGTACTCCAGGCCGCTCGCCTCGCGGCCACGCAGCGGCGTTTTGTGCGGGACGTAGTACCAGGGGATGAAGGCCGTGAAGCCGCCGGTCTCGTCTTGGAGATCGCGGATCACGCGCAAGTGCTCGATCCGCTCCTCGTCCGTCTCGATCGAACCGAACATCATCGTCGCGGTCGTCGGCATGCCGAGTTGCTGCGCGTCGCGCATGACGCCGATCCAGTCCTCGGGCCTGATCTTGCGCGCGCTGATGCGTTTGCGCACGCGTTCGACCAGGATCTCGGCACCGGCGCCGGGCAGCGACTTCATCCCGGCCGCTTGCAGCCGTTCGAGGATCGCGCGCGGACTCAGACTCTCGATCTGCGAGAGGCCGGCGATCTCCGAGACGGAGAGCGAGTGGAGGTCGACCCGCGGATACTCGAGCGCCACCCGCCGGAACAGCCGCTCGAACCACTCCAGGCCCAGCTCCGGGTTGACGCCGCCTTGGATCATGATCTGGGTCGCGCCCTGATCGACGGCGTAGCGGACGCGCTCGAGCACGCGGTCGTGCGACATCGTGTAGCCCTGCGCGTGCTGCTCGGGCCGGAAGAAGGCGCAGAACGTGCAGTGGACGTTGCAGACGTTGGTGTAGTTGATCGTCGTGTCGATGACGTAGGTGACGACTTGCGTCGGGTAGAGCATCATGCGGCGCGCGTGCGCCGCCGCGCCCAGCGCGTGCAGCGGCGCCTCGCGGTAAAGGCGCACGCCCTCGGCCTCGCTGAGGCGGCCGCCGCCGGCGGCGCGGTCGAGCAGGTCAGCCAGCGACACGCAGGGTCTCCTCGGGCGGCAACAGCGCGGCGAAGTGTTCGAGCCCACGGCGCGCCCGGTCGCCGAGCGCGTACGAGAGGCGGGTGAAGTAATCGTCGTAGAGCGCGCGGTCGAACGGCTGCTGCGCGATCGCGGCGTCGATCACGGTGGCGCGGTTGGCCGCGCCCCAGGCGCGCGCCTCGACCAGCGCCGCGCCGAGCGCCGCGACCTCCTCGGGCCGGCCGGCAAGCAGCTCCCGGCGCACCGCCCAGACGGCGAACACGAACGGCAGCCCGGTCCATTCCCGCCACGCCTCGCCCAGATCGAAGACGCATTCCGGCGGCAGCTCGGCCCGGGCGAGCAGCGCATCGTCGCCGATCAAGAGCGTCGGCCGCAGCGCACGGGCCTGCGCGAGCGCGTCGCCGACGACCTCGTACTCGGTGCGCAGCCGCGGATAGCGCCGCAGGATCGTCTCGAGCAGCGCGCGCCCGGAGGCCGAGTCGCGGGTGATCGCGACCGACGCCTCGACCAGCAGCTCGGGCGGCTGCGGCGAGACGAAGACGACCGATCGGACCGGACCGTCGGCCGCGATGCACAGGTCGCCCAGCGCCGCGTAACGGTCGCGGTGGCGCAGATAGTGCGCGGCGCTGATCGCGGCGACGTCGATCGTCCCGGCATCGAGCGCGGCGTTGAGCACGGTCGGTGCGCCGCTGACGATCTCGACCTCGCGCCGCACGGCACCCAGGTCGAACGCGGTCTCGACCGGCGCGACGTTCACGTACGGGATCCGCCCGTACCGCAGCGGCGTCATGCCGCCGGCTGCCAGTCGTGGGGGAAGGTCTGGTAGGTCGAGTTGCGGCGCACCGGGACGTAGCCGGCCTCGACGATCAGCCGCCGGAACTCGCGGTCGTCGACGTACTGCCCCGAGCGCGTCCCGGCGCTGTGATAGATCCGTTCCTCGTCGGTCGAGCCGTGGGTGCCGTCCATGTCGTCGGCACCGAACTGCAGCGCCAGCTGGCAGACTTTCAGACCCTGGATCATCCAGTAAGCCTTGATGTGGTCGAAGTTGTCGAGCATCAGGCGCGCGACGGCGAAGACGCGGATATCGTCGAGGCCCTCGGTCCAGCCCAGGTGTGAGAGCGCGTTGCCGTCGGGATGGAACGCCAGCGGGATGAACGCGTTGTAGCCGGGCGAGCGGCGCTGCGACTCGCGCAGCAGGATCAGGTGTTCGACCCGCTCCTCGAGCGTCTCGATCGTCCCGTAGAGCATCGTCGCGTTCGACGCGACGCCGTGCCGGTGCAGCGTTTCGTGGATCTCCAGCCAATGCGCGGTGTCGACCTTGTTCGGGCAGACCTCGGCGCGGAAGCGCTCGGCGAAGATCTCGGCGCCGCCGCCGTTGACGTTGTCGAGCCCCGCCTCGCGCAGCGTGCGGCAGATGTCGTCGTACGACAGCCGGTGGCGGCGGGCCATGTAGTCGATCTCGGCGGCCGTGAAGAGCGAGAGCTGCACGTGCGGCAGCATCTCCTTGAAGCGCCGCATCAGCGGCAGCCAGTAGTCGAGGGTGAGCTGGCGCGGGTCGTGGCCGCCGACGATGTGGAGCTGGTTGAAGTTCGTCCCGGTCTCGAGCGCCTTCGCGACGACCTCGTCGGCCGACATGCGCACTTTCTCCGCGTCGCGCTCGCCTTTGGCGAACGAGCAGAACTGACAGTTCGCGTAGCAGACGTTGGTCGAGTTGATGTAGCGGTTGAGGACGTAGTAGACGTCCTGGCCGCTCTTACGCTCTTTCGCAGCCTGGGCGAGCCGACCGAGCGTATGGAGATCGGCGGTTCGGAAGAGCGCCAGCCCGTCCTCGAGCGAGAGCGAGGTGCCGCGGTCGAGCTTCTCCTCGATCGAGCGCAGGGCGGGGTCAGCCGTCGTCACGTGGGGTCGCATCCTCCTACAGAACTCCCCGCTAGCCTACGGGGATGGGTCTCGGCGGAACAAGGACGTTGGTCGCCCAGCGTTCTCCATGTGCGAGAGACTTTCATCGGTGCGCCGATCGCGCGCCGGCCACCGATCGTCGCTCTCTTTCTTTGTATAGCATTACAAGCGTATACTACGCACGTTCAGCCAGTTACAGCGGCTTGGCGATCTCGCCCAGGACGTCCGGCGTGCCCGCAACGCGCTCGAGGTGCGGGTAGCGCGGGCCGCCGGTGTAGTTCAGCGAGACGGTTCGGTAGACGTTCCCCGCTTCCAGCAGCAGGACGATCGGCGTGCCGCTCTTTGCCGCGTGGAGAACGTCGTCGCACTGCGCCTGCCCCTTGAAGGCGCGGCCGTCGATCGCGACGACCCTCTCGCCGGGCCCGATCGTCGCGCTGTAGGCGAGCGAACCCGGCGTCACGTCGGTGATCGTGCCGGCCGCGTTGAGGCTGAGCCCGAGTGAGTAGCGCAGGTCGATGACGTGCCGAATGGCGTTGGTGAGCCGCTCGTCTTCGCTGGGCCGGTCGGTCCAGACCAGCTTGTAGCCGCCGCCGGTCACGAAGTCCGGCGGGTGCGGCGCGACCGCGTCGATGCGTTGGGCGAGGAACGTCGTCCAGTCGTACGGGGCGATTTGATTCAGCGCGGCGATCAGCTCGGCGCGCGTGAAGGGGACGACCTGCACACCGGTGTCGTGGCCGTTGCCGAAGAACAGCCGTGCCAAGTCGTCGAGCGACTTGCGACCGCCGCTGAGCCGGTGGATCAGCACGTCGGCTTCGAGCCACACCAGCGCGCCCTCACCGTAGTAGTCGACGCTACGCCGCTCGTTGGCCCACGGTCCGCGCGCCCCGTAGAGGAACGAGGAGGAGGTCGCCGTGTCGACCAGCGGACGCCAGTCGCGGCCGCGCTCCGAGTCGTACCCGGCGTAGTCGAGCGCGAGCGAGTCGAGCCAGAGTTGCGGCGTCGCGAAGCCGGCGCGCTCGGCTTCCAGGTTGCCGTAGAACTGCGTCATGCCCTCGTACACCCACAACAGGTCGTCCTCCATCGGGACGTCGAGGTTGGGCGTCGCGAGATCGGCCGGCCGGCGGTACTTGCCGTTCCAGGCGTGATTGAACTCGTGGGTCAGCAGCGAGCCGCGGCTGGCCAGCGCAACGTCATTGGTCAGGAAGTCGCCGACGGAGCCGTCATCGCTCGACTGCTGGTGCTCGAGCCCCGCGCCCGGCAGCAGATCGCTGACCGTCAACAGGAACGTGTAGTGGTCGAAGTGCCGCCAGCGATAGAGCGCGGCCATCTGCGCCGTGATGCTGCGCAGGTGCTCGAGCGTCTTGTCGCTCGCGAGCAGCTCCTCGGGCGTGTCGGCGAAGGCGGCCAACTCGACCGGCGCGCCGTCGATCGCGCCCAGCGGGAAGACGCGCGCGTTGATCCCGGCGTCGAGCGGGGAGTCGACCAGCTTCTCCTGCGAGACGGGTTGAAAGGTGACCTCGCCGCCGGCGTGCGCGCTGGTGTCGAGCGCGGTCGCGTATGTCCAGTTGGCGCCGGGCAGCGTGATCGACGGCGCGATGAACTGCGTCGCATAGTTCTCGGCCGCCGGCGTGAGGATGACCTCGCTCCAGCTCAGCGCGAGGATGTTCGGCGTCGCCAGACGACCGCCCGGCACGCCCAGGTACTCGTAGGCGACATCCAAGCTCGCCGTCCCGGGCGGGACGACCAGGTGGAAGGCGTACAGATCGACCAGGTCGCGCGTCCACGTGACGCGCGGGCCGCTCGGCGCACCGGCGTGGATCACGACACCGGTCAGGTTTTGAATCGGCCCGATGGGCCCGTGCGTGCCGGGGATCCACTTCGGATACCAGAGCGTCAGCCGGCCGGGGACGACCGGGATCGTCTCGTGCACGAACAGGATCCCTTGGACCGCGCTCGTCGCGTCGACGTGCAGCGCGATCGGTGCGGTGCTCTGCGCCAGCACCGGGGCCGCGGCGATCGGGCATACCGCGAGCAGGGCGGCGGCGAGGGCCACCAACGACGAGCGCACCGCGTGAACGCCGCTCATCGCGCGACCTCCGGATACGCTGCGGCGATCGGCGTCAGCTCGTCGGGCGTCCCGTCGATGCGCTCGAGGTGCGGGTAGCGCGGCCCGCCGTGATAGTCGAAGGTGACCTCGCGGAAGACGTCGCCGCCGCTGACGAGCAGTCGCAGCGGCGGGCCGCTGCGGTGCGCGGCGAGCACGGCGTCGATTTGCGTCCGGCCGTCGGTCAGCGCACGGTCGTCGAGCGCATCGACCTTGTCGCCCGGACCGATCCCGGCTTGGTAGGCCGGCGAGCCCGGGATCACGTCGCGGACCGTACCGTCAGCCTGCAACACCAGGCCCAGCGAGTAGCGCAGATCGATCGTCTTGCGATGCGCGGCCTCGAGCCTCGCGAGATCGGTCGGCGTTGCGGTGTAGACCAGCTTGTAACCGCCGGCCGTGAACGGATCGGGTGGGTGCGGCGTGAGGTCGTCGAGCCGGCGGTGGAAGAAGCCCGCCCAGTCGTACGGCTGGACCGCGTTCATCGCGCGCACGACGTCGGCGCGAACGTAGGTGACCACGATCGGACCGGTGTCGTGACCGTTGCCGAAGAACGCGCGCGCGACGTCGTCGAGCGATTTGCGGGATCCGGAGAGCCGCCGGATGATGACGTCGGCCTCGAGCCACAGCAACGCGCCTTCGTCGTAGAAGTCGACGCTGCGCCGTTCGGATCTCCACCCGCGCGGCGCGGGATACAGGACCGAGGCCGCCGTCGCAGTGTCGAGCAGCGGCCGCCAGTCGCGGCCGCGCGTCGTGTCGAACTCGCCGTAGGACGCGGCCAGCGTGTCGAGCCACTGCTGCTTGGTCCACACGCCGCTGCGCTCGGCTTGCAGCTCGCCGTAGAACTGCGTCATCCCCTCGTAGACCCACAGCAGGTCGTCGATCTCGGGATCCTGCAGGTTGCGCGTGGCCAGATCGGCCGGACGCCGATACTTGCCGTCCCACGAATGATTCCACTCGTGCGAGAGGAGGTCGCCGTCGTTCACCAGCGCCGACGGATCGGTCAGGAAGTCGCCGTCCGAACCGTCGTCGCTCGACTGATGGTGCTCGACCCCCTCACCCGGCATCACGTCGCTCAGGGTGAGCAGGAACGTGTAGCGCGCGAAGTGCCGGTACCCATAGAGGCCGTGCATCTGCACGACGAGCCGGCGCAGCTTGGTGATCGTCGCGTCGCTCGCGCTGAGCTCCTCTGGCATGTCGGCGAACGCGGCCAGCTCGACCGGCGCGCCGTTGAACGTCCCCAGGTGCCAGCTGCGCGCGTTGATCCCCGCGTCGAGCGGCGAGTCGATCAACTGCTCCTGCGTGACGGGCTTGAAGGTCACCTCGGCCCCGGAATGCGCGGTAGTCTCGAGCGCCGTCGCATACTTCCAGTCGGCGCCCGGGAGCGTCAGCGACGGCGCGATCGTCTGATCGGCGTAGTCCGCGACCTGGGGCGTGAGGATGACTTTGTTCCAGGTCAGCGAGAGCAAGTTCGTTGTCGCAAGCCGCGTGTTCGAGTAGTTGCCGCCGTTCGCGCCCAGGTAGAGGAAGTCGACCTCCAGCGCGCTCACACCGGCCGGAACCGTCAGGTGGAACGCGTACAGGTCGATCAGGTCGCGCGTCCACGGGATCGTCTGACCGCCGGCGTGGATCACGATCCCGGCCAGGTTCGCGATCGGGCCGCCGGGCATGTGCTCGCCGGGGATCCAGCGCGGATAGGCCAGCGTGAGCGGCCCAGGCCCGACGGGGATCGTCTCGTGCATCGCGAGCAGACCCTGCACGGCGCGCGACGCGTCGACGTGGAGCAGGATCGGGGCGGCGCCTTGCGCTCGCGCCGGGACGTCCGCGAAACCCAGCGCCAACGAGACCACGCAGAGCGTGGCACCGAGCGCGATCGCGCGGGCAGAGCCCGAGGTCACAGCGTCGACCAGACGTCGAGCTTGGACTTCACCGTCGAGACGACGGCGTCGGTGAACTCGGTCGTCGAGGCGTGGCCGCCCAGGTCGCTGGTCGCCAGGCCGCTGCGGACCGTCTCGAAAACTGCCTCGTAGATCGCGCGCGAGGCGGTCGCCGCCCGCCGGTCGTCGATGAAGGTGAGCAGCGCGGCCGCGGCCAGGATCATCGCCATCGGGTTCGCGACATTCTTGCCGAACAGCCGCGGAGCGGTCCCGTGCGGCGCCTCGGTCATCACGACGTCGGGCTTCAGATCGGTGGTGAACGACATCACGGTCGACTCGGCGCCGGCGATCGAACCGAACAGTTGCATGACCAGGTCCGACATGCAGTCGCCGTCGCGGTTGAGGGTGGGGATGACCAGCGGCGTGTCGCCGGCCGACGAGATCAACAGCGCGTAGGTGGCGTCGATGAGCTGTGGCTCGTAGGCGACGTCGGGATAGCGCCGCGCCGCCGCATCCATCTCCTCCTTCAGCATCCCCTCGTAGACCGGGCTGACCGTGTACTTGGGGCCGCCGAAGACCTTCGCGCTGCTGCGGCGCGCGTGGAAGAACGCATAGTCGGCGACGACGCGGCAGACGGAGCGCTCGATGCGCTCGGTCCGGTACGCGACCTCGTCGCCCTGCTCGGACTCGCGCCACTCCTTCGCGCCGTACGCGTCGCCGACGGCCATGCGGACGACCGAGATCGGCGCGTGGATCCCGGCGACCGGCCGGATGTTGGGGATGCGGCGCCCCGTGCGCACGATCACCTTTCCGTCGATCTCTTGGCGCAGGATCGCGTTGGGCGAGCCGACGTCGCCGTTGCCCTCGGGGGTGATGGTGGCGGCTTTCAAGCCGAGCTTCGTGCGCCGCATCGCGGCCGCCGCCTCGTGGACCACCGCGTTGTTCGTTGCGCGGCGCCGCTCGAGCGAGAGGTCGAAGAACTCGAAGGCCAGGTCGAAGCCGACGACCTCGGGGGCGAGGACGCGCAGCGCTTCGTCGAGCAGCTCTTGGCCGGTCTGGTCGCCGCCGAGGACGACGATGGTAGGCGTGGGCACGAGCCGCGCCGTTCGCGCCGGTCGCCTGCGACTCCGCTCAGCACGCGCGAGAGGCGACAGGTCCGCGCCCCGGGCCAGGGAAACCGACCGGCAATGGCTCGCGTCCGACGCAAGACCAGCGCGGCGACGCGTTGGAATCTCGAGATCGCCGGGATCCTCGCGCTCGGCTTCGCGTTGGTGCTGGGAATCGCGCTGGTCGCGCCGCCGGCGCGCACCGGGATCATCGGCGCATCGACGGCGTTCGCGCTGCACGCGTTGTTCGGCGTAGCGGCCGGCTTGTTCGTCCTGCTGATCGCTCTGATCGCGGCGATCGTCTTCCTCGAGATCAACGTGCCGCGCACGATCGCGACGCTGGGCGGCGCCGCGTGTGCATACTTCCTCGCGGCCGACCTCGCGCTCGCCGCGGCCGGTCACCCCGCCGGCTGGGTCGGCGGCACGCTCGATCGAGGGCTGCGCGCGCTGCTCGGCGATGTCGGGGTCTGGGTGCTGCTGATCGCCGCCGTGCTGGCGGTGACGGTCGCGATCACCGGTGTCTCGCTCAAGAAGGTGATCGGCTGGACGGTCGCCCGGCTCGCCGCGCTGCGCCCCGCACGGTCGACCGATCCAGCGGCGACGCCGGCGCCGACCTCGCTGCGCGAGGCGTTCCATTTCCCCGCCCTGCGGCCGCGTGCCGCCGCCCCCGCCGCGTCCACGCTCGTCGCGCCGCCGCCGATCCGCTTCTACGACGAGCCGCTCGACGAGGAGACGCTCGATGACGAAGACGACGAAGAGGCGGACGAAGACGACGATGAGATCGAGGACGAGGACGACCTCGAGGACGAGGAGCAGGGCGACGACGAGATCGAGGACGAGTTCGAGGATGAGGAGCTCACCGAAGAACCCGACGACGACGAACTCGACGACGTCGAATCCGGCGTCGACGACGCGGTCAGCGGCGACTACGAGCCGGTCCCGCGGCGCGTCTACCGCCTCCCCGATCTGAGCCTGTTCGACCCACCGCAAGCGCAGAAGGGCGGCGACGCCGACCGCGGCCACCTGCTCGAGGACACGCTGGCCTCGTTCGGCGTCGGAGCGAAGGTGACGCACATCGAGCGCGGGCCGTCGATCACGCGCTACGAGCTCAAACCCGAGCGCGGCGTGAAGATCTCGCGCATCTCCGCGCTGGCCGACGACCTCGCGCTCGCGCTGGCCGCGACTTCGGTGCGCATCGAGGCGCCGATCCCCGGCAAATCGGCGGTCGGGATCGAGATCCCCAACACCAGCCGTTCGCTGGTCGTGATCCGCGAGATCCTCGAGCACATCCCCAAGGCCATCCCGCCGCTGTCGATGGCGCTCGGCAAGGACATCACCGGCCGGCCCGTCTTCGGCGACCTGAGCCGGATGCCGCACCTGCTGGTCGCCGGCGCGACCGGCGCCGGTAAGTCGGTCTGCCTGAACTGCATCATCGCCTCGCTGCTCTCGATCGCGACGCCGGATCAGCTCGAACTGCTGATGATCGATCCCAAACGCGTCGAGCTGACCGTGTATAACGGAATCCCGCACCTCAAGCACGAGGTCATCACCGATCCGTCGCTCGCGGCCGGTGCGCTGGCGATGATCACCCGCGAGATGGACCAGCGCTACGAACGTTTCGCCCGGGCCGGCGTGCGCAAGATCGAGGAATACAACGCCAAGTACCCCGACGAGACGCTGCCCTACATCGTCGTCGTGATCGACGAGTTGGCCGACCTGATGATGGTCGCGCCGGCCAAGGTCGAGATGCTGATCATGCGGTTGGCGCAGCTCGCCCGCGCGACCGGGATCCACCTGGTGGTCGCGACCCAACGGCCCTCGGTCGACGTCATCACCGGGCTCATCAAAGCCAACATCCCCTCGCGGATCGCGTTCGCCGTCTCCTCGCAGGTCGACTCGCGCACGATCCTGGACATGGGCGGCGCGGAGCGGCTGCTGGGACGCGGCGACATGCTCTACCTGCCGATCGACGCACCCAAGCCGGTCCGCGCGCAGGGCGCGTTCATCACCGGCGCCGAGATCGAACGACTGGTCGACTTCTGGAAACGGCAAGCCAAACCCGACCACAGCCGCGCGATGGACATCACGCCGATCCGCGAGGACGACGAGCGCGCGAACGGTGACCGCAAGATCGACGAGCTCTGGTACGACGCGGCGAAGTTCTTGCTCGACACGCGGGTCGTCAAAGGCGATCCCGGCGTCGGCTCGACCGCCGCGTTGCAAGCGCGCTTCTCGATCGGCCACCCGCGCGCGGTGCGGCTGATGCGGCAGCTCGAAGAGTTCGGGATCGTCGGCCCCAACGAGGGGACCAAGCCGCGCAACGTCGTCATCGAGTCGCCGGCCGAGCTCGAGCGGATCGCCGACCGGATCGGGCGTCCACCCCAACAGGATCTCTTCGCCGGGTGATCCGCTTCGCCGGCATCGCGCTGGTCGCGGCGATCCTGTACGCGGCGCTAGGGCTGGCCGTTTCGCACGCGCCGCCGCAGGGGATCGATCTGGCCGGACGGGCGCTGGCCGGCGAAGCGCCGCGGGTCGCGCTCGTCTTCACGGAGTCGTGCTGGTTCGCCGTGCTGGTGACGTTCGGCGTCGTCGGCCTCGTCGTCGCCGCGTTCGTACGCGGCTGGCGCGAGCGGATCCTGACCGCGGTCCTGACCACGCTGATCTTCTGGAAGGTGAGCGACGTCCTCAAGAACCTGTTCCACCGGCCGCGTCCGCCGTATTGGCAGGTCATCCACGAGAGCACGTTCTCGTACTCCAGCGGTCACGCGATGTTCGCCACGATCGTCTACTGGCTGTGGGCGTACTTCGTCTGGAACAGCGGCCTGCCGCGCGGCCTGCGGGTGACGGTCGCGCCGCTGCTCGCGCTGTGGGGATGCGGCGTCATCTGGTCGCGCCTCGCCCTCGGCGCGCACTACGTCACCGATCTCGTCGGCGGCGTGCTGCTGGGGATCGTCGCCCTCGCACTCGCCGCGATCGTGCGCGGGGCGATCTTCCCGTCGCGAGCCCGGGAACGAGCCTCGGCGTCCCGGCTGGGGTAAGCCGTTGGCATCCGCTCGTTACCGTGCTATTCTTTGTCAAGCTGGACTCAGCGCCTGCAATGGAGGACGCTTCGATGTCGATGTGGAGACCGTTCGCACCTGACGCGGTGCGCATCATCAAGAAGGCGACCGCGATCGCCGAGGGCGCGGGCGCGCGCCGACTGCGCGTTGAGCACTTGTACAGCGCACTCATTGAGGAACTCGGAACCGAACGCGTCGCTTCGGTTCCAGCACCGGTGCACGCGCACACCCACAGGCCACCTGCGGAAGGCGCAATGAAGGCTCGTACGCCGACATTCGATCGTGATGCCCGCCACGTTCTTGAAATTGCGCTGACCGTCGCGGATCGTCGTTTGATCACCGGCGACGACCTCGTACATGCCATGGCATCGCTTGCGGAACGCCGAGCCCACGGCTGATCGATGCACGGCGAACCGGCAGCTCGATCGAGAAGCTTCGACATGCGACGCGCGCAACGTAGCGTGATATCAAATGAGCAAGACGCGCCCGCGGCCTGCCGCGCGGGGTGCGGGTGATGGTCGCGCCGCTGCTCGCGCTGTGGGGCTGCGGCGTGATCTGGTCGCGCCTGGCGCTGGGCGCGCACTACGTCACCGACCTGGTCGGCGGCGTGCTGCTGGGACTCGTCGCTCTCGCGCTCGCCGCGGCGGCGCGGACGTCAGTCGCATGGTCACGGTAGACTGGGCGGCGGGACGAAATCGTGCGCGCGCAGCCAGCTTAGGTCTTCCATGCGCGCCAGCGCATCGGCGAAGACGCGCTGCACGTCGCGCAGGTGGGTGGTGGGATCGTTGTTATAGCCCATCAGGCGATGATGGTAGCCGCGCCCTACCGTACGCTCCTCGATGATCACCCGCACGACTTCCTGCGCAGGTCGCCGGTGATGGAAGCCGCCGGTGACCTCGATCGTCGCTTTCGCCAGCGCGCAGTAGATGCTCCACCTCGTCGCGGTGGCGGGGCAGCGGCGATCGTCGTTGCGGTTCCAGACCTGGTCGCTCGAGAGGATCTCGGCCGCCCGCCGGACGATCTGCTCGTCCAACGCGTCCGGCACGATCTCGTGCGACGCATCGACGTCGAAGGTCAGGGTTGAAGACGCGACGAGGTTGGTGACCGGAAACCAACCGTACTCCGTGCGCATGATGCCCCACCCGCCGCTGTAGACCTCGATCTCGATCGGCGCATCCCGCCCTGCCTCACCGGCCCACACCGCCGCCGGACGAACGTCATCCCGCCAGACGCCCGTGGTAATCGCCGCCGCGGGCGCGAGCGTCATCGCCGGGCTCTGATCGAGCACCGCGCACGACCCCTTGAAAGCGTCGCCGACCGGCTGCAGCGCGCAGTGCGAGAGCGCGGTTCGCGCGGCAGCCACACCCGACGCCCCGGCGAACCATACCAGCAGCGCCATCACGCCGCCAAGCGCGCGAGGCACCGCTACACTCTGTAGGATCGTACGTCCATCGGCCACGCGCGACAGGTTTTGGACGTCCCGACGTGGCTCCCATTGACAGAACCTATTGTTAGGTTTAGAATGGCCTGTGGGCTCGAAGCGGATCGGAGCCACTGTCCGTCCTCTGAGCGACGCCCAGATCGAAGCGCTGCAAAAGCAGGCGCGCGAGCACCAGCGCACGGCGACAAAGATCCGCACTGCGCGGTTTGACCGCGAACGAGACGTAGTAGTAGCCGAGCTCACGACCGGCGTAACGCTCCTCGTCCCACGCGGGGCAATCCCGCGCTGGGGCGGCATTGACCCCGCGAAGCTCGCCGATCTTGCACCGCAGAAGCCCGGCTTTTCGGTATGGTCGAAGGCTGCCGATGCCGGCGTGCGCGTCGATGACCTGATCGCTATTACCGCCGGCCCCACGCTCTTGCGCGACCTCGGAGCACGCGCGCTGGGAGCCGCAAAGTCGCCCCGAAAAGCGGCCTCCTCACGCGCGAACGGACAGAAGGGCGGACGCCCGCGCAAGTCAGCTTGAACTGGCCGAGAACCGCATACCCGGGCACGAGGGCCTGCGGGCTGCCACTCCAAGCTATCGCTTATTTGCTAGGCTTGCGGCCGGCACTACCATGAACAGCGAGGCCTCCGGCGGCCGGGCGCGGTAGGTGTCGCGCATGGAGACGTCCGTCGCGCGGATCGATGGCGAGCGCCGCGAGCGCACCGGCGTCCCCGAGGTGATCTTCGCCGCGGGGAAGACGCTCGAGCAGAACCTGGCCCTGGTGGCTGCGCTCCACGCGCGCACCGGGTTCGCGCTGGCGACCCGCGTCCCGCCGGATCAGCAGGCGGCGCTCGCGGCCGCCTACCCCGACGCGGTCCTCGACCCGCTGGCCGGCGCGCTGCGCCGTGGAACGCTGCCGCGCACCGGCGAACGGATCGCGGTGGTCTGCGCCGGCACCTCGGACCTGCCGGTGGCGCAGGAGGCCGCTTTCGTGCTCGACGCGTTCGGCGACGAGGTCGTGCGCGCGACCGACGTCGGGGTCGCGGGCGTGCACCGGCTGTTCGAGGTCCTCGACGAGCTGCGCGCCTGCCGGGCGATCGTCGTCGTGGCGGGGATGGAGGGCGCGCTGCCCAGTATCGTCGCGGGGCTGGTGAAGGCGCCGGTGATCGCGGTGCCGACCAGCGTCGGCTACGGCGCCGCGTTCGAAGGGATCGCAGCGCTGCTCGCGATGCTCACGGCGTGCGCGCCGGGGATCGGTGTCGTCAACATCGACAACGGCTTCGGCGCCGCCGCCCTGGCCCACAAGATCGTCTGCGCATGAGCGCCGCGCGACGGATCGCCTACGTCGAGATGATCGGCGGGGCGGCGGGTGACATGCTGTTGGCGGCGTTCTTGGACGCCGGGCTCGACCGCGGCGCGCTGGAGCGTGCGTTGCGCGGCGTCGTCGCGGAGGGCTGGACGTTCGCCCCCGAGCGCGTCGTCAAGCGCGGCATCGCGGCGACCTCCGCGCGCCTCGTCGTCCCCGGCGAGGACGGCGCGCCCGACCACGATCGCACGCACCGCCACCATGCCGGCCCGCACCGAACGCTGGCCGACGTGTTGGCGATCGTCGAACGCAGCACGCTGACCGCGCGCCAGCGCGAGCGCGCCGCCGCCGTCTACCGACGGCTGGCTGAGGCCGAAGCGCGCGTCCACGGCGTCGACGTCACGACGATCCACTTCCACGAGATCGGGCAGATCGACGCGATCCTCGACGTGGCGGCCTTCTGCGTCGCGCTCGACCTGCTGGAGATCGACGAGGTGCGATGTTCGCCGTTCCCGATCGGCGACGGCACGATTCGGATGGAGCACGGGACGTACCCGAACCCACCGCCCGCGACCGCCGAGCTGCTGCGCGGCTGGCCGACGCGCGCTGCCGCCGTCGCCGGCGAGCTGGTCACGACCACGGCCGCCGCCATCCTGACGACCTTGGCCAGCCCGGGTGGCCGGCCGGATCTGGTCGTCGAGCGAATCGGCTACGGCGCGGGGACGAGCGACTTCACCATCCCCAACGTCACCCGCGTCTCGATCGGCACCGTCAGCCTGCGCGACGGCGCCGGCGAGGGACCCGATGGCGACGACGTGGTGGTGCTGGAAGCGAACGTCGACGATATGTCGCCGCAACACTACGAGCTGGCGCTCGAGCGCATCTTCGCCGCCGGCGCGCGCGACGCGTGGCTGACGCCGATCGTCATGAAGAAAGGCCGCCCGGCGATCCTGCTGGCGGCACTCGCCGACCCGTCGGACGAAGACGCGGTCGCCCGCGCGATCCTGCGCGAGACGACCACGATCGGCGTGCGCGTGCGCACCGAGCGGCGCCACGTGCTGCCGCGCACACATGCGACGGTCGACACGCCCTACGGTCCGGTGCGCGTCAAAGAGGTCCGGCTCGACGGCGCGACGCGCGTGCGCGCCGAGTACGATGACCTGCTGCGCATCGCGCGCGAGCGTGGGCTCCCGCTGCCCGAGGTCGCGCGGGTCGTCGAGCGCAGCCTGGATGCGCAGGGCGTGCCGTGATCGAGATCGACGCGACGCCGGCGGCGAAAGAGGCGCGGCTGCGCGCGATCCTGCGCGAGCTGGGCAGCTGCATCGTCGCCTTCTCCGGCGGCGTCGACTCGGCGCTGGTGCTGCACGTCGCCACCCAGGAGCTGGGTGCGCGCGCGGTCGGGATCACCGCTCACAGCGAGTCGCTGGCGGAGCGCGAGTACGCCGGGGCGCTCGCGTTCGCGCACGCCGTCGACGCCCGCCACGAGGTCGTCGAGACGCACGAGCTGGACGATCCGGCGTACGCCGCCAATCCGGCCAACCGCTGCTACTTCTGCAAGAGCGAGTTGTACGGGCGGTTGACCGAGATCGCGCGCGAACGCGGGATCGCCGCGATCGTCGACGGCTTCAACCGCGACGACGAGGGCGATTGGCGGCCCGGCCGCGCCGCCGCGCGCGAACACGGCGTGCGCAGTCCGTTGCACGAGGCCGGCTTCACCAAGGCCGACGTGCGCGCGCTGGCTCGCGCGCTGGGCCTGGAGGTGTGGGACAAACCGGCCTTGGCTTGCCTCTCATCGCGCTTCCCGCACGGGACGCCGATCACGCTCGCGCTGCTGCGCCGGGTCGACCGCGCCGAACAGGCCGTCCACGACGCGGGGCTGCGCGCGTGCCGCGTCCGCCACCACGGCGAGCTGGCGCGCATCGAGGTTCCGCCGGCGGAGATCGCCGCCGCCGCCGAGCCCGAGCGCCGCGCGCGGATCGTCGCCGGCGTGCGCGCCGCGGGGTACCGCTACGTGACGCTCGACCTCGGCGGCTACGCCACCGGCGGCGGCTTCAACGCCCCCGAGTAGCCGGACGCACCGCAGCGAAGAGCGCTTCGAGGTCGACGGCGAGGCCTGGCAGCGCATCCAGCGTGAGGACGTCGCCTCGCTCGTACGCCCGTTTCCCCGTCGCCTCGCGCACGACGACGATCTGCTTGCGCGGATCGACGATCAGCACGGCCGCAGCCCCGGCCGCCAGGTAGGTCGCCGTCTTGTCGGCGACGTCGGCTGGGCGATCGTCGGGCGAGAGGATCTCGATCGCCACGGTCGGCGCCCCAAGAGGGACTTCGACCAACTCGTCGGGCGCGTCCGCAGCGAGCGCATCGTACGCCAGGAACGCGACATCGGGGACCAGCGGTCGGACCGCCTCGCCGGGCGGCACGATCCGAAATCGCCACTCGACCCCGACCCGCCCGTGCTCGCCCGCGTCGGCCCAAGCGGCGAAGGCGGTGAAGAGCAGCCCTTGCAGCCGGGCGTGACTGTAGGTCGGGCTCATCTTCTGAAGCGCCCGCCCGCGAACCCACTCGGTCTCCGGCTTGGTGATCGGGAGGACGATCTCGTGCAGCATCTCACCGCAGTCTATCACGCGCGGTGCTGGGCGGGACAAGCCGGACCGAGCGGCGCGGCGAGGGTGGGCGTCGAAGACCGCTCTGTGCCCCATACGATTCGCGAGAAGACGAAACTCCTCAACCGCGCGCGCCGCATCGGCGGCCAGGTCGATGCGATCGAGCGCGCGCTGGAATCCGAGCGGGCCTGCGCCGACATCCTCAACCTGATCGTCGCGGCGCGCGGCGCGATGAACGCTCTGATGGCCGAGGTCCTCGAGGAGCACGTGCGCTCCCACGTCCTGGGCAGCGCGAAGCCGGACTCGCCGCGCACGCGAGCCGCCGAGGAGCTGGTCGACGTCGTGCGCGCCTATCTCAAGTAGCCTCGCTCGCTCCGGGCGCCGGCGCCTTCACCGATACCTTACCCGGGTATCCTTTCGGCGGGGTTGACACCAGCGCCGCCGCGAGTATGATGGGCGAGGACATCCTCGTTAGGCGAGGCGTCCGTACGACAACAGGCCACTGCCCGGAAAGGTCGAGAGACCCCAATGGGTGACCAGGCCCCGCCGAACCAAGGCGGGATCTAACGTGGCTGAGCCTCCGGGCTCTACGGCGTACGGTGCCAAAGCTCCGACGTTGAGGAAACCGCCCGGAGCCGTCGGCCCGGGCCGCTCCTCTCACCGTCGGTCGAGGGACCGGCGGTTTTGTTTTTTGGAGTCCTGTCATGACGCTGTTCGCCATGCCGCGCACGCTCGCGGCCATTCTGCTCTCGCTTCGCTCGCACGTCCGCGGCTGGATCCGCGGCGACGATGCGCCGCGCCCACTCGATGCTTCGGCAGCCTCGGCGCAGCCGAGCTTTTGGATCCTGCACGCACGCTGAAATAGCCTCGACGGCCTCAGCGCGACTTAAGCCGGCCTTAACACCCACGATGACTTCCGGCCCCGGCCGTGAACGTCGCGTCCGCACGGGAATGGAGTTCTCTTCGATGAGGCCGGTCGCGTTCCGGATCGATCTCGCGCTCGGCACGGCGCTGACGCTGCTCGCGCTCGGCGCGACGACCGCCGGCGCACAGCAGGCGACGCCCGCTCCCGCCGCGTCGCCGACGCCACGACCGGGGACGCTGCGGCTCGCGATCGACGCCCACACGACGTTCATCTCCGACGGCACGGCCGGTCCGGGCCAGTTACCGCCCGAACGCACCGGTTTCGCGAACGGCAACCCGCTCTCGCCCGAAGTGCCGTACGACACGCTCTCCAGCGCTCCGGACGTCCCCGGGAATGCCTCGGAGTCGGCGCTGCTGCTGCAGCCGACGTACTTCGGCCGCGCCTTCGACCTGAGCGCGACGGTCGGCATCGGGGTCGTCGACGGCAGCGTGACCAACGCGGCGTACTGGGGCGAATCGATCTTTCCGACCCTCAATCCGCATCTCGGCAGCCACTCCTTGCCCTACGCGATCGTCTTCCCGACGCATCCGGGGCAAGATGACGGTAGCGCGTTCGCCGCGTCCGTGCTGGCCGGCAGCATCGCGTCGAAGGACGGCAACCTCGTGGTGCGCGGCGGCTGGTTCGACCTGACCCAGAGCGCGCAGTTCGTCTTCGTGCAGCCGGCCCTTACCAGCGTGAATCCCGCCATCGGCGTCGCGACGCCCGAGACGCAGGGCGACGGACCGCCGAACCTCGATGCCTGGCAGGCATCGTCGAACACGCTGCCGCTGCACGGCATCGACGCGGTCGTGAAGCAAGGTCTGGCGACCATCGAAGCGGCCGACGCTGCGCTGCCGGCCTTGCCGCAGACGCCGGCGCAGATGCGGACGGTCTCGGTGGTCATCGACCATGGCGAGGGGACCCGCTACACGCTGCAATATCTGCAGGTCGGCACCGGCGGCGCGTTGGTCCCGACGACGATCCTGTTCGGCGGCGATCCGTCGATCGAAACGACCTACCAGGGGCAGCTCCCCTCGAGCGAGATCGGCGCGCAGCACCAACACATCTACGGCGCGTCGGCGACGTTCCACGCGGCGCGTGCGCTCGACGGGATCGTCGAACTTGGCGAGTCGACCTACGAGGCCGACCACGTCGCCGAACCGGGGACGGGGCAGGCCGGCAGCTACCTGCACGGCGGCCTCTCGCGCGCGGTCGGCCGCTTCAGCGCGAGCGCCGACTTCTACCGTAACAGCGCTTCGTACGCCGACATCCTGCTCCCCTACGGCGCGCCGGAGAACGTCTGGAGCGTCGCGTGGTCGTGGCCCGGGCAGTGGTTGAAGTCGAACTATCAGCTCATCAACGACTATCCGGTCAACATCGACCGCCAGGGCTACCGCATCCGGGCCGGCCTGCATGGCGCCGGTAGCCCACTCGACCTGCGCGTCGCGTATGCGAACTTCGGACAGATCGTGCCGATCACGTACGCCAACGCCCTGACGACCGGCTTCATCGACGGCTTCTTCCTCCCGCAGCCCAACGACGCGGCGACCCTCGGGCGCCAGCACCAGTACGCGCTCTTCGCCGGTTGGCATCCGTCGTTCGGGGATCTCACGCTCGATGCGACCGAGGATACGATGCGCCGCCCGTTCGATCTCGGCTTTCCGCAGGACGACGTCAGCTACGACACGACCGCGGCCGTGCTCAGCTTCGCCCACCATCTCTCACCGCGCGTGCTGGCGACGGTCGGGCTGGCGCGCTACGCGATGCGCGGCAGCTTCGCCTCCGCGGTCGCCAACGTCGACTACTGGCAGCGCACCGGCTTCGCCGGCGTCGAGGTGGTCGAAAATCCGCGCCTCTCCGCGCTGGTCAGCCTCCACCGGGGCGCGTTCTGGGGGATCCCGACCGTGCCGGCCGGGCCCCCCGCGAACTTCACCGCCACCCTGCTCGTCTTCGAACAGCGCTACCACTTGTAGCGGTGGGCTGGGCTCACATCGGTGGGACGACGCCGTGCTCGCCGACGTTGATTCGGAACGCGACGTCATGGTCCACGATGACGAAGACGCGCTTGCCCGGCGTGACGAGGCCCAGATTTCCCCGGACGATGCGCACGATCGGCACGTTGGGCGGAATCGCGATCACCTTCGTCCCGCCCTTGTAGGCGAGGTGCACGACGAGCGGCCCGTGGCCGCCGCTGATGCCGGTCACCGAGGCGTTGGTCATCATCGACGAGCCGCCGCCCATGCCGACCGTACCGTTGGTCATCGCCGAGGCGTGCCCGCCGGCCGGCAGATCCCAGGGGTAGTCGCCCTCACCCGTGCCCTTCATCATCGCCGGGAAGATCACGACCTCCAGCGCGCGCGCGACCGTGCCGGTCGGAACGTTGGCGACGCCGATGAACGTTCCCGGCGTGATCTCGGCGGCGCTGCCCCGGACCAGGCCGGCGACGCGCGTCGCGGGCGTGATGCTGAGGCTGAGCGGCCCGTGCGCGGTCGCCAGCGTGAGCTGCGTGGCGGAGACGGCCGTCACGGTACCGCGGACGTGCCCCGTCGGCTTGGCGAGTGCCGGGGCCGGGACCACCAGCAGCGCGGCAGCGAGCGATGAGCCGGCCATGGCCAGCGTGCGAAACAACGACACGAGCTATTCCCCTTCTTCGTTTCAGATCTAGCGTGCGAGCCGTACGGTAGACCCGAGACGTGAAGGATGCCTGAAAGGTCTGTGGCGCAGAGCCCCCGCGCCGCTCCTCAGACCTCCATCACGACGGGGATGACGATCGGGCGGCGGCGGGACTTCTCGAAGACCGCCTTCGCGAGGCCCGACCGGATGTGCTCCTTGACGTTGCCGATGTCGCGGATCCCCTCGGCGCTGCAGTCGTCGAGGATGCGGGTCAGCCGCTCTTTGAGCTCGTCGACCAGCTCGCCGGACTCCGGCAGGTAGAAGACGCCGCGCGAGATGAGGTCGGGGCCGGCGACGACGCGCGCCTCTTCGGCGTCGACCGTCACGACGACCATCATGATCCCGTCGGCCGAGAGGTGCTTGCGGTCGCGCAGCACGGCCTCGCCGATATCGCCGACACCCGAGCCGTCGACCATCACGTTGCCGCCGTAGGTGCGGCCGATTTTCTCGGCGCCTTCTTTGGTGAACTCGAGCACGTCGCCGTTCTCGGCGACGAAGACGTTGTCGCCCGCAACGCCGGTCTGCTGCGCCAGCCGGCCGTGCACGACCAGCATCCGGTACTCGCCGTGGATCGGGATGAAGTACTTCGGCCGCACCAGGTTGAGCATGAGCAGCAGCTCTTCTTGCGAGGCGTGGCCGGAGACGTGCGCATTCCCACTCGACCCGTGGATCACGTTGGCGCCCAGGCGGTAGAGGTTGTTGATCGTCTTGGCGACGCTCTTCTCGTTGCCCGGGATCGGCGTCGCCGAGATGACGACGGTGTCGCCGGCGACGATCTTGAACTGCTTGTGGTCCCGCACCGAGAGCCGCGAGAGGGCCGACATCGGCTCGCCCTGCGAGCCCGTCGTCATCACGCAGACCTGATCGGGCGGATACTCGTCGACCTCCTCGAGCCGAATCACCAGACCCTCGGGGATGTCGAGGTAATCGAGCTGGCGCGCGTATTGGACGACGTTCTGGAGCGAGCGGCCGAGGAACGCGACCTTGCGCCCGAAGCGCTTCGACTGGTCGACGACCTGCTGGATGCGCGGGACGTTCGAGGCGAACGAGGTGACGATGATCCGGCCTTTGGCGCGCGCGAAGATGTTCGAGAACGCCTCGCCGACGAGCCGCTCGGAGAGCGTATGGCCCGGGCGCTCGGCGTTCGTCGAGTCGGAGAGCATGACCAGCACGCCCTCCTCGCCGACCTTCGCGATCGAGGCGAAGTCGGCTGGGTCGCCGTCGATCGGCGTCTGGTCGAACTTGAAGTCGCCGGTGTGGAAGACTGTCCCCACCGGCGTGCGGATCGCCAACGAGCACGCGCCCGCGAGCGAGTGATTGATGTGGATGAACTGCGCCTCGATCGAACCGTAGCGCACGCGATCGCCCGGCTCGACCTCTTTGGCCTGCCATTCACCGGGCTTGTGCTCCTTGAGCTTGGCCCGGATCAGCGCCAGCGAGAGCGGCGTCCCGATGACCGGCACGTCGGGGAACTCGCGCAGCAGGTAGGGGATCCCGCCGATGTGGTCCTCGTGCCCGTGGGTGACGAGCAGCGCGCGGAGCTTGTCGCGGCGGTCGCGCACGTAGGTGAAGTCGTTGATGACGATGTCGACCCCGAACATCTCCTCGTCGGGGAACATCAGGCCGCAATCGACGACGACCAGATCGTCGTTCGTTTCGATCACGGTCATGTTGCGGCCGATCTCGCCGCAGCCGCCCAATGGAACGATGCGCAGGTAAGGTTCGTCCGGGGGGGCCGGGACGACGAAGGTGTCGGAAGACAAAGGGATCCTTGATGGTGGGCGGCCGCGGTGGGAACGAGGCGCGTGAGACACGCACTCTTCACCGGCCTGTTGGTGATGCTCTTCTGTTCCACACTTTCGACCCCGCCGGAGGCCGCGACGGTTCCACCGCGGCGGCCGACCGCCCGGCCTACCACCCGCCCGACCCTCCCGCCCGCGCTCGATGGGGCGAGCCTGTACGCCCGCCGCTCGCGCCGACTGGTCCAGTCCTACTTACGTCTGAAGCTCTGGCTGCTCCGCGAGCAGGACCTCGATCGCGCGCGTCTGGTCATCGAACGCAAGCTCGGGATCGGCGCCCTGCTCGGCGAAACGCCCCCACCGAACCCCCGCTAGCAATCTCGGAGCGGAGATCCTGACGCGCGCTCCACGGCGGGGTGGTTCCTCGCTCCCCGTCGGCGAAACTCTCGCGGCGAACGCCCGGTAGCTGCCGGTGTCCCTGCGCGTTCTGCCCTGGGGAGCAATTGTTGTGAACACCTCCGAGACCACCGTCGAACCCCGTAGCGGCCTCCTCAACGTCGTCGACATCGTCGTCGCCCCGCAGGCCGCGTTCGCGCGGCTGCGCGTCGTTCCGACCTGGGGCTGGGCCTTTCTGGCCGCCAGCCTGTTGGGGATCGCCGGAACCCTGCTGGCCGCGCCGGCGAACCTGCACGCCTGGGAGCAGTACGCGCCGGCCATCTACGCGCAGGTCTTCCAGAACCTCGATCCAGCGCAGCGCGAGACGGCGATCCAGCGGGCAGTCCAGTACGGTCACGTCATCCAGCAGCTCGGCTGGATCGCGATCCCGATCGTCTTGCTCGTCGCGACGCTGATCCAAGCGCTGATCCTACTCGTCGCCAACGCGATCGGCCGCGGCGACGGGACCTTCGCCCGATTCTACGCGCTCGTCATGACCTGTGCGGTCGTCGGCAGCGGTGTGGGTTTGTTGCTGGCCGGGCTCATCGCGGTGATTCGCGGCCCGGCGGCGTACGACACGCCCACTGCGGTCCAAGCGGCAGTTCCGGGGCTCGCGCTGTTGGCGCCGGGCGCCGGGCCGAAGCTGCTCGCGTTCCTGACGGTCATCAACGTGACATCGGTCTGGTCGATGGTGCTCCTTGCGCTCGGCATGATCGCCGTCGCGAACGTGTCACGGGTCGTCGCCTGGGTGACGAGCGCCTTCATCCTGTTGGCGACCGCGGCGGTCGTTGCAGCATCCACGCGCTGATCGTGTGCCGTTCCCGCTTCGCTACCGCACTCGCCGCCGCGGTGCTGTTGGCCGCTGCGCGGCTGCCCGCGGCCGCCCAACCGCCGGCGCCACCAGGGCCGCTGGACCTGCCCGCCGCCGTTCGCTACGCCGTCGACCACGATCCGACGGTGCTGAACGACCGCGCGACGGTGGCGCAAGCCGAGGCGACGTTCGTCCAGGACCACGCCGCCGAGTTCCCGACCGTGGCCGGTCAGCTGGAGAATCAGGTGGAAAAGACCAACGGCTACGCCGGCGGTGCGCTGCTGCAATATGGGATCCAGCCCGAGACGGTTTTCTCGCTCAACACGGCGCAGATCACCTCGACCTGGGGCTTCTACAACGGCGCGGCGCAGTTGGTCGCGCAGCAGGCGAAGCGCTCGGTCGAGAGCGCGCGCGATGCGTTGGCGCATGCGCAGCAACAGCTCGCGCAGGACGTCTCGACGGCGTGGTACACCGCGGTCGAGCGGCGCGAAGCGGTGCAGCTCGCCGCCGGCGACGTCGCGTACCAGCAGGCGCTGCTGGCGGTGGCCCAGGCGCAAGAGAAGGTCGGCCGGGTCGCCGGCGTCGACGTCTTGCGGGCCCGCGCCAACGAGCTGCACAGCGACGCCAACCTGGTCTCGGCGCAAGCCGATGAAGCGAACGCGCGCGAAGCGCTGGCGCAGCGCATCGGCGCCCCACCCGAGACGACCTTCGCGCTGCCGACAACGCTCTCCGAGCCGCCGCTGCCGGCGACTCCCCTCGCGACGATGATCGCCATCGCCGAAGCCGGCCGGCCCGACATCGCCGCCGCGGCGGCGCAGGTTGCCGTCGCGCGGCTCGCCGATGCGCAGGTCGACAGCGACCTGCGGCCGCAGTTTGCGCTCACCGCCGCATTCGGTAACCAGACCTCGCCGACGGAGTTCGGCTACGCGGCCCGGAGCGCCGCGCAGAGCGCGCTGATCGATCAAGAGCTGGGCTTGCCGGTCCCGCCGACGACGATCGTTCGCGGCGTCCCGGGCTTCTGGACGATCCAAGCGCAGGAGACCTTCACCCTGCCGCTGATCGACTACGGGACACGCCACGCCAAGCACCGCGCGGCGCGGGCGCAGATCGACGCCGCGCTCGCCCAGCTCGCCGCGACCCAAGGTGCGGTCGACGCGAGCGTTCGCCAGGCGCAGCGCGGCGCGCAGACCGCGCACGCGAACCTGGCCTATTCGAAGGAGGCCGACCGGCTCGGCGCCGAGTCGGCCCGCATCGCGAAGTTGCAGTACGAGAACGGCTTGATCTCGCTGACCGACGTCCTTTCGGCGCAGCAGACCGCACTCACCGGCGCCAACGACCTGATCGCCGCGCGCGTCGCCTACCTCGAGGCGCTGATCGCGTTGCGGGCCGCGATCGGCGTCGACGATCCGGTCACGATCGTCGGGGTCGGCGCCTGATGTCCGCACCATACGAGCCGATCCGGGCGCGTCCCTCACATCGCGGCCGCAATTTGCTGATCGTGTTGGGCGCCGCCGTGGTCGTCATCGCGATCGCCGTGGCGCTCGGCCACCGTCAGGCGAACGCGCGAACCGTGCGGGTCGTGACGGTGCAGCGCGGCGACTTCGAGGTCAAGCTGCCGGAGACCGGACTCGTGCAGCGGCCGCAGACCGAGATCCTCGCCGCGCTGGTCGCCGGCAACCTGGAGCGGATCGCGGTCAAGCCCGGCCAGCACGTGGCAGCGGGTCAGCTCCTGGCGTCGATCGGCAATCCGCAGCTCGTCAACGCCGAGCAGGACGCGCACGACGCATATCTCGCCTCGCTGGGGCGCACCCGCAGCGCGGTCGCGACGAACACGGCGCTGCCGGCGCAAAACCGTTCCGCGGTCGTGCAAGCCGAGGCGACGCTCGAGCAGACGCGCTTCAACCTCAATCAGGCGATTCAGGACGCGCGGGCCGGCGCCGAGTCGGGGCTCGGCTACGGTGGTCAGTCGGCGGCTGCGCAGCGCGCCCAGGTCGACGCCGCCGTCGCGAACGCGCTGACCGACCTGCGCGAGCAGCAACGGCTGGCGACCGCCGACCAGAACCTGTACGCGCAGAAGGCGCTCTCGCGCGACGCCCTCGATCAGCAGCAGGCCAAGTTGTCCGAGGCGCAGATCACCTACGACCAGCAGCAGCGGCTGCGCGACGAGACCTACGCGCAGTTGGCGCGGCAGAGCCCCGTGCTGAGCGATCGCGTGCGCGCCGCCCGCGACGCGGTGACGCAGGCACAGGCGGCCCTCGCCGCCGCGCAGGCGAACGCGGCGCAGGACAAGAGTGGCGACGTGCAAGCCGCCGAGGCCGACACCGCGCAGCGCCTGGCCGACTGGCGCTACGCCGCGGACCAGGTCGCGCGCCTACGGATCGTCGCGCCGTTTCCGGGGACCGTGCAGAGCGTCGCGACCGAGACGAGCGACACGCTGCGGCCGTTGCAGCCCGGCGATCCGGTGACGCTCGGGGCGGCGGTGTTCACCCTTGCCGGCGACGAGGGCTTCGTCGTGCGCGCGCGCGTCGACGAGCAGGACATCGCCAACGTACGGGCCGGTCAGCTCGCGCTCGTCTCCGGCGAGGATCTGGGGACGACGACGCTGCCCGGCCACGTCGCGACGATCGGCGCGGTCGCGCAGAAGAGCGACGACCCCTCGAACACCGCGCGCCAGATCATCACCACGATCGCACTCGACCGCACGACCCCCTACCTGCGCGACGGGATGAACGTCGACATCGACATCATCACCAGTCACGACCGGCGCGCCCTGGCGATCCCGAACGACGCGCTGCGCCACGACCTGGCCGGCAAGCCGTACGTGCTCGTCGTCGTCGGCGGCAAGACGGTGAAGCGGCTCGTCACGACGGGGGCGTCGAACGACGTCGCCACCGTGATCGCCGGCGGGCTGCACTCCGGCGAGACCGTGGTCAGCGACGCCGATGCGGCGATCGTCGAGGGGATCAACGTCCATCCGACGACCGCCCCGAGCCCGGCCCCCTCGCACGGGCCATGACCCGCACGCTGGCGTACCTGAGCGAAGCCTTCTCGGCGATCTGGCGCAACCGCACGCGCTCGATCCTGACGATGCTCGGCATGATCATCGGCACCTCGTCGATCATCGCGGTCCTCGGGATCAGCCACGCTGCCTCAGGCGGGATCACGGGGACGTTGAACTCGTTCGGCGATCAAGGGATAACGATCGCGGTCGACCCGAACCAAGACGACCCGACCTCCGCTGCGATTCAATATCGCGACGTCCGCTTCGTCGAGGCCGGCGCCGGCCCACTCTTCGCGCACCTCGAGCCCAACTTTCAGCGCAACATGCGCATGCGCGCGAACGGCGTCGAGACGACCTCGATCGCGCTCTCCGACAGCGCCTACCACAACGATACCCTGGTGATGCAGGCGGGCCGCCGCTTCACGAACGACGACGTCGCCGGCGCCGCGCACGTCTGCAACCTGACCGAGCAGCTGGCGCGGAAGCTCTTCAAGGATTCGCCTGCGCTGGGCCGGACGGTCGAGGTGGGCGGAACGCGGTTCCTGGTCATCGGCGTCTACGCCGAGCTCAAGGGTGGCCTGTTCAACTCGGCGGCCGGGAGCGAGCTCCTGTTCCTGCCGTACACGACATTCCATGAGATCGCACCCGGACCGACCGACGGCATCCTGCTCTATCCCGCACCGGGCGTAACGGTCGGTCGCATCTCGGATACGGTCGACGGCATCCTGCGCCGGCTGCACGGTTCGCACGCGCAGTACATCACCTCGGACAACCAGGCACAGCTGCAAGGCTTCAACGCCGTGCTCGCGGCCATCGCGGTGGGGTTGACCGGGATCGGAGGCGTCGCGCTGCTCGTCGCCGGGATCGGCATCATGAACATCATGCTGGTCTCGGTCACGGAACGGACGCGCGAGATCGGGCTGCGCAAGGCGATCGGCGCGTCGCGCGCCGACATCGCGTGGCAGTTTCTGCTGGAGGCCATCCTCCTCTCGTTCATCGGCGGCGGCATCGGGACGCTGCTCGGGTTCCTGGCCACGGTGGCGGCATATTCGTCGGTGGAGAAGCTGGTCGGCCCGGCGCCGATTCCGTACCTGCTGATCATGTCGACCTCGGTCGGCTTCTCGACCGTCGTGGGCTGCGTCTTCGGCACCTATCCGGCGATCCGCGCCTCGCGCCTCGATCCGATCGCGGCGCTGCGCGCGTGAGCGCCGCGCGATGAACCTCTGGCCGTACTTCGCCGAAGCGGTCACGGTGCTCGCGGCCAACCGCGTGCGCACCCTGCTGACCGCCCTCGGCCTCGTCATCGGCGTCACCGCGGTGATCGCGATCCAGGTCCTGGGTGCCGGGATGGCGGGCGCGGTGACCGGCATTCTCGGCCCCGCCAGCGATCGAACCTTCGTCGTGCTGCCCAACCAGCGACAGACCGATTTCACCCGCGCCGCGATCCGTCTCGCCGATCTGCAGCGCGCCAAGGACGACATCCCGAACATCGTCGACGCGCTGCCGGCCGGCGGCCAGAGCCTGCGCGCCGCGTACGGGCACGTAACCCGCCGCGTCACGCTCGGTGCCGGCGCCGACGAGCGTTTCGCCACCGCGACGCCGATTCGGTACGGTCACAAGCTCTCCGCCGACGACATCGCGGCCGGCCGGCACGTCTGCGTCCTCTCCGACCGCGCCTACACGAAGTTCGGCATCCAAGGCGACCCGACCGGGATGTCGCTGCGGGTCGGGGACCAACGATTCGTCATCGTCGGAGTGCTCGGCGTGGACAAGACGGGGATCCTCCCGATCTCGTTCAACCAAGACGTCACGATCCCGTACACGACCTACGAGCGAGAGTACGCGCGCGGGCACGCGATCATCTTCGCGCGCTTCTTGATGAGCGATCCTTCGCAAGTCGAGCAGACCGAAGGCGCCACCCTCGCCTGGCTGCGGCACATCAAAGGCGGACGGGTGGAGTATCAGACCTTCGACCGCAAGACGTTTACCAAGGCGATCGACGGGATCTTCGCCGGCGTCACCCTCATCGTCGCGCTGATCGGCGCGGTCTCGCTGCTGGTCGCCGGGATCGGCATCCTGAACATCATGCTCGTCAGCGTCGCCGAGCGCACGCGCGAGATCGGTCTGCGCAAAGCGATCGGCGCGACCCGGTTCCAGGTGCTGCTGCAGTTCTTCATCGAGGCGCTGGCGCTCTCGGGCTTCGGCTGTTTGGTCGGCCTCGTCTTCGGCGTTGCGATCGGCGCACTGGTCAACGACCTCGCCATCGTGAAGATCTCCGGCGTCGTCGCGCCGATCCCGTGGCTGCGCAGCATCGTGATCGCGACCGGCTTCGCGACGGTGGTGACGCTCGCGTTCGGAACGTATCCGGCCTGGCGGGCCGCGACGCTCGATCCGATCGAGGCGCTGCGCTATGAGTGAGACCGGGACGGTCATCGCGATGAGCGAGGTGACGAAGGTCTATCGGCTCGGCTCGGTGCGCGTCGATGCGCTGCGCGGCGTCTCGTTCTCGATCGAGCGCGGCGAGTACGTCGCGGTCATGGGGCCCTCGGGATCGGGGAAGTCGACCCTGATGAACCTGCTGGGGTGTCTCGACCGGCCGACGACGGGGCGATACCTGCTCGACGGCGTCGACGTCTCACTGCTGGCCGACGACGCGCTGGCCCATATTCGGCTGCGCAAGCTGGGCTTCGTCTTCCAGGGCTTCAACCTGCTGGCGCGCACCAGCGCGCTGCGCAACGTCGGGCTGCCGCTCTTCTACGCGGGGCTCGGCCGGCGCGAGCGCGACGCCCGCGCCGCCGCCCAGCTGGCCGCAGTCGGCTTGGCCGACCGGGCCGACCACAAGCCCAGCGAGCTCTCGGGTGGCCAGCAGCAGCGGGTCGCGATCGCCCGCGCGCTGGTCAACGACCCGGCCGTCCTGCTGGCCGACGAACCGACCGGGAATCTGGACTCCCAGACGAGCGAGGAGCTGATGGCCCTGTTCGGGGAGTTGCACGCCGCCGGCCGGACGATCATCATGGTCACCCACGACGAGGACATCGCCGGGCACGCCAAGCGGATCGTCCGGTTGCGGGACGGCCGGATCGTCAGCGACGAACCAACCGGCCAAAGATGAGAATTTGGGGAAAATATCCGTTTGAAACGCCACTTCCGTGCGGGGGGTCGGTAGGGGCGTTCGTTCTACCCCCGATAGGAGTCCAAAGAAAACGTGCAGTCACGTAGCGTCTTCGGGACCGCCGTTGTCGGGCTGATCGGCGCGATCATCGGGAGCTTCTCGATGATGCTCTTCGCGAGCACCCACTTCGCGGGAGTCGCCGGGCCCGGGAACACGCCCCCATCCGTCAACGCAGCCCCCCTCCCCGCAACCGGCGGCACCGACGACCAGAGCCGCATCGTCAACGCCGTCAAGCGGGTCGAGCCGTCGGTCGTCGCCCTCGAGGTCGTCGTCAACGGCACCCAACTCGTCCCGGTCGACCCGTTCTCGCAGCTCTTCGGACAGCAGGGGCCGGTCGTCCAGCGCCGCGTCCGCGAGCGCGCCTCGGGTTCCGGCTTCGTCTACTCGCGCGACGGTCTGATCCTGACCAATGCCCACGTCGTCCCCAAGGGCGTCAGCTCGATCGTCGTGGTCTTCCGCAACGGCGACAAGGTCAAGGCGCACGTGTACGCCTCGAATCCGGCGGCCGACTTGGCCCTGGTGAAGGTCGACGACTACGCCAAGCTGCCGCCGCCGGTCGAGTTCGCCAGCAGCTCCCGCGTCTCGGCCGGGCAATGGGCGATCGCCATCGGCGAACCGCTCGAGCTCCAGGATTCGGTGACCGTCGGCGTCGTCTCCGGCTTCAACCGCGACGAGCCGATCACCGGCGACGACGGCACGCAGCATCTCTTCAAGGGGTTGCTCCAGACCTCGGCGCCGATCAACCCCGGCAACTCGGGCGGCCCGCTGATCGACTACGACGGCCGAGTGATCGGCGTGAACCAGTCGACCGCGAACCCCGGCTCGGCGCAAGGCATCGGCTTCGCGATCCCGGCTGACATGGCGGTCCAGACGGCGGCGACGCTGGTCAAGAACCCGGGCAAGACGCTCGACGCGAACGGCACCGGGACCGGCAAGGGCTTCCTGGGCGTCGGTACCGCGGCGATCACCGGCAACGTCCGCACGCAGCTCGGCGGCTACACCGACCAAGGCGGCGTCGCGGTGGCGCAGGTGGTCAGCGGGTCGCCGGCCGACGGCGCCGGGATCGAGCCCGGCGACGTCATCCAAGCGATCGACGGCAAGCCGATCAACTCGCCCGACGACCTGGTTGCGGCGATCTCCAGCCTCAAGCCGGGGACCAAAGTCACCCTGCGCGTCTGGTCACAGGGGGTCAAGAAGAACGTCGAGACGACCCTCTCCGAGCAGCCGGTCGAGCAGTACATGCAGCAGCAGCAACAGCAGCAGAACCCCTAGGCCGCTCGGGCTTCGCCCGAAGCATGGAGCAAGCAAGCAGGGCGTCGGTAACGGCGCCCTGCTTGGCTGTCGCCGGCTGCAACCAAAGTGCCAGGAAATCTGTCACACGAAATAGGTGGAACACCGGTGCCCGGGCGGCGTATCATAGGCGGTACGTCGTCGAGGGCGGCGGCGCTCACATCCCTTGAGCTGTGGTAAGAGGCAAGGCCCGAATGGATTCGCTTTCGGCGATTCCGTGACGGCTGGTCCACGTGGCTCGGAAAGAGACAAGCATACATGGCAAAAGTGGTCGGCATCGACCTCGGCACGACGAATTCCGTCGTAGCCGTGATGGAAGGGCAGAGCCCGACCGTCATCGCCAATTCCGAAGGGTCGCGCACGACTCCCTCGGTCGTGGCGTTCACAAAGACCGGCGAGCGACTCGTCGGGCAACTGGCGAAGCGCCAGGCCGTCACCAATCCCGACCGCACGATCTCCTCGATCAAGCGGTACATGGGGACGGATTTCAAAGTTAAGATCGACGGCAAGGACTATACGCCGCAAGAGATCAGCTCGATGATCCTGCAGAAGCTCGTCAACGACGCTTCCGCGTATCTGGGCGAGCGGGTCACGCAGGCGGTCGTCACGGTCCCTGCTTACTTCAACGACGCGCAGCGGCAAGCGACCAAGGACGCCGGCAAGATCGCCGGCCTGGACGTCCTGCGCATCATCAACGAGCCGACGGCGGCAGCGCTGGCGTACGGGCTCGACAAGAAGGGCAACGAGACGATCCTCGTGTGGGATCTCGGCGGCGGGACGTTCGACGTCTCGATCCTCGAGGTCGGCGACGGCGTCTTCGAGGTCAAGGCCACCAACGGCGACACGCGTCTGGGCGGCGACGACTACGACAAGCGCATCGTCGACTGGCTGGTCGGCGAGTTCCGCAAGGACCAGGGCATCGACCTGAGCGGCGACCGGCAAGCGATGCAACGCCTGACCGAGGCCGCCGAGAAGGCGAAGATCGAACTCTCGGGGGTCGTCCAGACGACGATCAACCTGCCGTTCATCACCGCCGATCAGAACGGGCCCAAGCACCTCGACATCACGCTGACCCGCTCGGAGTTCGAGCGGCTCACGCAGGACCTCACCGATCGCTGCATCCAGCCGTTCAAGAACGCGCTGGCCGACGCCAAGCTCGACGTCGGGCAGATCCAAGAGGTCGTGATGGTCGGCGGCTCGACCCGCATGCCCGTCATTGCGGAGCTGGTCAAGAAACTGACCGGCAAGGAGCTCAACCAGTCCGTCAACCCCGACGAAGTCGTGGCGATCGGCGCGGCGATCCAAGCCGGCGTGCTCGCCGGCGAAGTGCGCGACGTCGTGCTGCTCGACGTGACCCCGCTCTCACTGGGTCTGGAGACGCTGGGTGGCGTGAACACGAAGCTCATCGAGCGCAACACGACGATCCCGACCCGCAAGACGCAGGTCTTCACGACGGCCGAGGACGGCCAGACGTCGGTCGACATCCGCATCCTCCAGGGCGAGCGCGAGATGGCGAACGACAACAAGGAGCTCGGGCGCTTCCGGCTCGAGGGGATCCCGGCTGCACCGCGCGGTGTGCCGCAGATCGACGTGACGTTCAACATCGACGCCAATGGCATCGTGAACGTCTCGGCCAAGGATCTGGGCACCGGCAAGGAGCAGCAGATCACGATCACCGCGTCGACCAACCTGAACAAGGACGAGGTCGATCGGATGGTGCGCGATGCCGAAGCCTACGCGGCCCAGGACAAGGCCAAGAAGGAAGAGGCCGAGGTCCGCAACACCGCGTCCTCGCTGATCTACTCGACCGAGAAGTCGCTCAAGGAAGTCGGCGACAAGGCCGAAGCGACCGTGCGAGCCGACGTCGAGGAGGCACTGGCCGATCTCAAGCGGATCGCGGAGAACGGGACGGTAGCCGAAGTCAAAACGGCGACCGAGAAGCTCCAGCAGGCCTCGTACAAGCTCGCGGAGACGCTCTACAAGTCGACCGGAGCTTCGGCCAACGGCACCAACGGTGCCGGCGCAACCGAAGGCGCGCCGCAACCCGATGGTGCGGCAGCCGGTGCGGGCCCTGGCCCGAGCGACGACGTGATCGACGCCGAGTTCAAGGAAGCGAAGTAAGCGCGCCGTGAACGAGGACACCGCGACCGGCGCGGCGTCCGTCGACGAGACGGTGCCGCAGAACGGCGCTGCCCAACAGCCCGGTGGCGAGGGTAACCTCGCCGCCGAGCTGACGGCTGCGCGCGCCAAAGCGGAGGACAACTACAACAAGTTTCTCTACGCGATGGCCGACTTCGAGAACTACAAGAAACGAATCGAACGCCAGCTCGCGGAGATCGCGCTGGCCGGCCGGCGAGCCGTGCTGGTCAAGATGCTCCCGGTCCTCGACAACCTCGAGCGGGCGCTCGCGTTCGAGGACTCCGACGGAGTGCGGGACGGCCTGCAGGCGACGCTGCGCCAGTTCGAGGCGGCGCTCGAGTCGGAAGGCGTCAAAGCCGTCTCCCTCAAGGGGACGTCCTTCGATCCCAAGCTCGCCGAAGCGATCGCGACGCACGCCGCCCCCGCCGGCACCCCCGACGACACCGTCCTCGAGGAAGCCCGCAAGACCTACACGATCGGCGACGAGATCCTGCGCCCCGGCCAAGTCGTCGTCTCCAAAGGACATGGCGCTTGAGCGCGCCCTCGGGGAATCGCGCCCGCACTCCGATCGCGAGCGCGCGTGAGGTCGGGGGGCCCCACGCGAAGCGTGGGGGGCGCGGAGCCTAGGGCGTAGCGCCGTTCAAATGAATTATAAGGATTACTACGCGACTCTTGGTGTGCCGAAGAATGCGGCGGAGAAAGACATCAAGAGCGCGTATCGGAAGCTGGCGCGCAAGTGGCATCCGGATGCCAACCCGACCAACCAGCACGAAGCCGAAGAGAAGTTCAAGGACATCCAGGAAGCGTACGAGGTGCTCGGCGATCCCGAGAAGCGCCGCAAGTACGACGTCCTGGGTTCCGATTGGCAGCGCGCGGCGCGCGAGGCCGAACAGCAGCGGAACTACCGCGCCACGCAGAACGACGATCTGGGCAACTTCAACTTCGGCGGCGGCGCGGCCGGTGCGAGTGGCTTCTCCGACTTCTTCGACATGTTCTTCTCGGGGATCGGGCGGCGCCCATCCGCCGGGCCGACGAACTTCGCCACCACCCCCAAGCGTGGCGAGGACCTCGAATCGACGATCGAGCTGACGCTCAACGACGCGTTCGAAGGCGGGAAGAAAACGGTGACGCTGCAGGTCGAGGACATCTGCGCGCGCTGTCACGGGAGCGGTACCGATCGCAACCGCATCTGCACGCAGTGCCACGGCACCGGGCGCGTGCGCGAGACCAAGAAGTTCGACGTCACGATCCCGCGCGGCGTGCGCGATGGGCAGCGTATCCGCTTGGCCAAACAAGGCGGGAGCGGGTCGGGCGGCGGTCCGCGCGGCGACCTGTACCTGATCGTGCACCTGACCGAGGACGACCGCTACGAGCGCAAGGGCGACGACCTCTATCTCGATCTGCCGGTGAGCGTCTACGACCTCGCGCTGGGCGCCGAGGTGCGCGTCCCCACCCTCAACGGTGACGTCACGATGACGATCCCCGCCGGCACGCAGAACAACAAGATGCTCCGGCTCTCCGGCAAAGGGATGCCCAAGCTCAAGGCCACCGGCTACGGCGACGAATACGTGCGCTTGATCGGCCAGCTCCCGACGAACCTGACCGACAAGGAACAGAAGCTCTTTCGCGAGCTTGCCGGACTGCGCAACGGCAAAGTGGAGTGAGCGTCGCGCCCGGTCAGCCGGGCGCGATCTCGCCGAGCATCACTTCGGCTTCGCCGGCGTAGAAGTTCGGGATGTCCTTCACCGCGGCGCGCCCTTCGGGTGACCCGAAGGCGGCGCCGACCGCCTTCATGTCGTCGAAGTACAGCGAGGTCACGATCTGGTAGCGCGCCGGGCCGCCGGCCGGCGTGCCGACGATCGCGCGCACCTCGTCCCGGCGCAGGCCGAATTGGCCGAAGCCCGCGCGGACCATCGGCATATGCTTGCTCGTATAGTACTCACGGTCGAAGGCGATACCGGTCGGATAGCAGATGGTCACGGCGATCATGCGAGGCCCTTGGCGCGCCTCGCCGGCCGTCCCTGCGGCGGCAGGCACCGGCGCCTCGCCCCGGTAAGCCCCGGCGCATGACGACGCTGAGCGACACCGTGACCAGCCGCGAGATCCGGCTCGCGTCCCGCCCCGTCGGTGAGCCGACCGACGCGAACTTCGCGCTCGCCAGCGCCTCGGTCGGGCCGCCCGGCGAGGGCGAGGTGCTGGTGCGCACCAGCCTGATGTCGGTCGAACCCTACATGCGCGGGCGCATGAACGAGGGACGGTCGTACGTCCCGCCGTTCGTCATCGGCGAGCCGCTCTCGGGCGCAGCGGTCGGCGAGGTCGTCGCCTCACGCGCGAGCGACGTACCGGTCGGCACGACGGTGATGCACGATCAGGGCTGGCGCGAATACGCCGTGCTCCCGGGCAAGCGCGTGCGGGCGATCGACATCAGCCAGGTCCCGGCCGAGGCGTATCTCGGCGCGCTGGGGACGCCCGGCTTCACCGCCTGGGTCGGACTGCGCATCATCGCCCAGACCAAGACGGAGCAGACGCTGTTCGTCTCCGGCGCCGCCGGGGCGGTCGGTTCGATGGTCGTGCAGCTCGCCAAGCGCCAAGGGCTGACCGTGATCGGTTCCGCGTCCTCGCCGCAGAAGGCGTCCTACGTCACCGGTGAGCTCGGCGCCGACCTGGCCTTCGACTATCACGACGGCCCGGGGAAGAAGTTGCGCGAGCTGGCCCCCGACGGGATCGACGTCTACTTCGACAACGTCGGCGGCGAGCAGCTCGAGGCGGCTTTGGCGGCGACCCGCGACTTCGCCGTGATCGTGCTCTGCGGCGCGGTCTCGCAGTACAACGCGACCGCGCCGGCCGGCCCGCGCACGCTGGGCCTGGCGATCTCGCGCCGGCTGCGCTTGCAGGGCTTCATCGTCATCGACCACCTGGCACGCTACGGCGACTTCGTCGCCGAGGTCGCGCCGCTGATCGCCCTGGGCTCGATCAAGGCGCCGACCACGGTCCTGGAGGGGATCGCGCAAGCGCCGCACGCGCTGATGGAGATCCTGCGCCCCAACGCCACGATCGGCAAGGTACTCGTGCGGCTCGGCTGATGCCGGTCTGGGTCCCCGCACCCAGCGTGGTCGCAACCGGGTTCTAAGAAAGCGATGCTCGGCGGCCCTCCGGTCCACTTGATGTGGTCCAACATGTTCAGCCCGAACCAGCCGAAGGTGACGCGGCGGGTCGAGCTGCGCCGCATCCTGGCGCTGTTCCGGCCCTACCTCGCGCAGATGATCCTGGTCCTGATCTGCATCCTGATCGGCGCCCTGCTGGGTTTGTTGCCCCCGCTGTTCACCAAGTGGCTGATCGATACGGCGATCCCGACCCACAGCATGCACGCCGTCTGGCTGCTGGTCGGGGGCATGGTGGGGACGGCGCTGATCGCCGGCGTCATCGGTGTTTACCAGGGCTATCTCAATTCGGTCCTGGGCGAAGGGATCATGCGCGACATGCGCACCAGCCTGGTCGCGCACCTGCACCGTATGCCGCTCTCCTTCTTCACCGGGACGAAGACCGGCGAGATCATGAACCGCGTCTCGAGCGACGTCGACAACATCGACAACGTCGTGACGGGGACGCTGGTCACGATCGTCACGAACGTCTTCATCATGGTGACGACAGTCGTGACGATCTTCGTGCTCAACTGGAAGCTGGCGCTGATCTCGCTGGTCGTCATCCCGCTGATGATCCTGCCGCTCTCGCCGGTCGGGCGCCGCATGTACGACGTGCGCAAGAAGACGCGTGAGAAGCGCGACGAGATCGAGTCGATCACGCAGGAGACGCTCTCCATCTCCGGGATCACGCTGATCAAGTCGTTCGTACGCGAGCGCTTCGAGCGTGAGCGCTTCTACCGGGTCGGCACCGACCTGATGAAGCTCGAGATCGACTTGGCGATGGTCGGCCGCTGGTTCATCGGGGCGATCACCGCGATGGTCGTCGTCGGCCCGGCGATCGTCTGGCTGGCCGGCGCGTGGCTGGCGATCCGCGGCGATCTGACTATCGGGACGATCGTCGCCTTCGTCGCCTACTTGGGGCGGCTGTACGGGCCCGCTTCGACCTTGGCCGGCGTGCAGGTCCAGGTCGTCTCGGCGCTGGCGGTCTTCGAGCGCATCTTCGAATACCTCGACATGCCGCCCGAAGGTGGCGAGAAACCGAATGCGATCGTGTTGCGCGACGTGCGCGGCGAGGTCGCCTTCGAGGACGTGCACTTCTCCTACTCGCCGGACCGGGTCGCGCTCGACGGCGTGACGTTTCGCGTCGCGCCGGGCGAGATGGCGGCGTTCGTCGGACCGTCGGGCGCCGGCAAGACGACGATCACGCAACTGGTGCCGCGCTTCTACGATCCGCAGTCGGGCGTGATCCGCATCGACGGCTACGACGTCCGCGACGTCACGCTCGCGAGTCTGCGCGAGCACATCGGGATCGTCACCCAAGAGACCTACCTCTTTCACGACACGATCGCGTCGAATCTGCGCTACGCGCGACCCGACGCGACCGAGGCCGAGGTGATCGCCGCCGCGCGCGCCGCCAACATCCACGACTTCGTCGCCTCGTTGCCGGACGGGTATCAGACGATCGTCGGCGAGCGTGGCCACAAGCTCTCCGGCGGCGAGCGCCAGCGCCTGGCGATCGCGCGCGTCCTGCTCAAGAACCCATGCATCTTGATCCTCGACGAGGCGACCAGCGCGCTGGACTCGGGCAACGAAGCCGCGATCCAGGCCGCGCTCGTCCCGCTGATGGAGGGCCGCACGAGCCTGGTCATCGCCCACCGGCTCTCGACGGTGCTGGACGCCGACGTGATCTTCGTCGTCGAGGACGGCCGCATCGTCGAGCAGGGCGCGCACGACGAGTTGCTCGCCCGCGACGGCGCCTACGCGCGGCTGTACTGGAAGCAGTTCCGCGACCGCGCCGCGGCGGAACCGGTCGCGCCCTAGTGGAGCGCGGCCTCGTCGTTCGCGGCCTCACCAAACGCTTCGACGGAAAGACGGCGGTCGACGGACTCGACGTCGACCTCTCGCCCGGCGAGACCGTCGCGGTGGTCGGGCCGAACGGCGCGGGCAAGTCGACGACGTTCCTGTGCTTGGCCGGGCTGTTGCGGCCCGACGCCGGCACGATCGCCTTCGACGGCCGCCCGCTCGGCGCGGAGCGCGGGCAGACGATCGCGCTGATCCCCGAGGCGCCCGACGTGTATCCGATGCTCACCGTCTGGGAGCACCTGGCGTTCGTCGCGGCGCTCACCCGCCGACCGGCCGGCTGGGAGTCGCGGGCGGAGTCGCTGCTCGAACGGCTCGAACTCTCCGGCGAGCGCGACACGTTGGCCCACGCGCTCTCCAAAGGGATGCGCCAGAAGACCTTGATCGCGGCGACCGTCCTGGGCGACGCGCCGGTCCTGTTGCTCGACGAGCCGATGGTCGGCCTCGACCCGCTCGGCCAGCGCGAGCTGCGCACGATCCTGGCCGGCCTGCGCGCCGACGGACACGCGCTGATGTTCAGCACGCACCAACTCGAGAGCGCCGCGGCGCTGTGCGATCGGATGCTGATCCTCGACCATGGCCGCGTCGTCGCGGCGGCGACGGTCGACGAGCTGCGCGCCCGGGGCGGATCGCTCGAGGACGTCTTCCTGGACATCACCGCCACGTGAACGCGGTCGGCGCGCTCTTCTACGGCGACCGGCGCCGGTTGGGGAACGAACTGCACCGGATTCGCAACGACCCACGCCGCCTGCTGTTGTGGTCGGCCTACGCGCTGTTCTTGCTGTTCTTTGGGTGGATGCGCGTGCGCGGCGGACACGTGCACGACCCGGCCTCGGCGGCGATCGAGCGGGGATTCGGCGACCTCATGCTGTGCCTGATCCTGGGTGCGATGGGGGCGGTCCTCATCGGCGCCTTGCGCAGCGTGACCGGCGCCTTCTCCTCGCGCACCGAGGCGCTGCTGTTCGCGCGCGCGACGCTCCCGCCGGCCTGGATCGCCGCCTATCTCCAAGCGCGCAACGTGGCGGTCATCCTGGCGCGGTCGCTGACCCGCTCCGCCTACGCGGTCGTGCTGATCATCCCGCGCGGGACCGCCGCCGCCGCGCTGGTGGCCTACGTCGCGGTCCTCCTGTGCGCGGCGGTCGCGGTGTTGAGCTTGGTGCTGCCGGTCGCGCTCGCCCGCGGCGGCTGGCTGGTGGCGGCGCG